>CAEZZQ010000001.1_pt1 | contig 42455 bp, 47 predicted proteins | sample 7266711 | NCBI WGS metagenome assembly CAEZZQ01 (sample SAMEA6813964, study PRJEB35770) | freshwater metagenome | biome: Freshwater; feature: Freshwater reservoir; material: water | place: Czech Republic | collected 2016-08-15 | depth 30m m
GATGATTCGCTGGGGGTCACAGGAAAAGGCTAGCCTGTATTTATGCGCGCGCTACTAGTGATCAACCCCCAATCTACGGGTGCCAGCAGCGCTACCCAACGCGTGGTGGAACGAGCCCTCCGTTCCGAACTCGACCTCGAGGTGGTGGAGACCGATGCGCGTGGACACGGTGTGGCATTGGCCGCCGCACTCGATGCCGATTTAGTGATCGCGTGCGGCGGAGATGGCACCGTGAACGAAGTCTGCAACGGCCTGATCGATTTCAGTACCGGCAAATCGCGCGGTGCCGCACTGGGGATCATCCCCACCGGTAGCACAAACGTTTTTGCCAGAGCTCTTGGGTTTCGCAACGATCCTGTGGAAGCAACACATCAATTACTTGAGTCAATCAAGCGGAATAACCGCACTGAAATATCGTTGGGGTTAGCATCCTGGGAGAGTCCGCTCGGCTCAGAAGAACGCATCTTCACATTTTGTGCAGGCATTGGTTTTGATGGTGCCGTTGTGGAACGCGTGGATCGTGAACGCCAACGCGGAAATCGATCGTCAGCTTCACTTTATTGGCGAGCTACTAGTCGAGAGGTTTCTCGCACTTTGATCGTTGAAGAACATGCTCCACTTCTTTACGTGGAAGAATCGCTACGCCTTGGTCTAGCACTCGTTGCCAATACGGATCCGTATACCTACAAGGGAAATCAAGCCATCCATCCCACTCCCCGAGCAAGCTTTGCTACGGGTCTTGACCTCATGGGTCTGCGAGATATTCGACTCGCCCGTCTTATCCCCGCAACAATCGCGTTATCAATGGGGCTCACTCCGCGCGCTTCCGTACAGCGTCACGACTTGTCACACATCACCTTGCGCGCCGATCGTGCTTTACCGATTCAACTCGATGGAGAACCACTCGGACGCAGCAAAGAACTGAAGCTTCGTTCGCTACCTGCTGCCGTGACTGTGTACGGAAGAGCTCGCGCTTAAGACTTGAAGTTGTTGCGCTTATGCGCCCCATCGCAATATGGCTTGATCTCGGAGTGACCGCAACGGCAGAGCGAAATCTTGGATGCGGTGCGCAAGACGTTGCCGTCGTTGTCGCAGATTTCCACTTCACCGGTCACCATTAAGGGACCATCGGGAATTAAAGTTACTTTTGTGGGTCCTTCTGTAGTTTCAGACATGCCAATATGGTGCCAGAGAAAGCCTGCTATTGCAGAAGTTAAACGCGCGACACCTAGTAAATAGGCAGGGATGGATCAATGGAGTGCGCCCAGGCGAGCACACCGCCACCCACATGTACCGCATCTTTGAAGCCAGCGTTCTTGATGATCGCCAAGCACTCAGCGCTTCGGGCACCGCTCTTGCAATGCAAGATGATCTGCTTATCGTGCGGCAACTTCTCCAAGATAGAGCCATCGAGGAACTCCTGCTTGGGAATGAGAGTCGCGCCAGGGATCTTCACAATCTCCCACTCGTTTATCTCACGCACGTCGATGAGCATGAAGTCCTCGCCGCGATCCATGCGGCCCTTCAAGTCGTTCACTGAAATGGTGGAATCTACGACCGCAGCACTCGCTCCTTCAGAGAGCGCACCACAGAATGCTTCATAATCTTCGAGCAAAGCAGTTTGCTTCGGATTCTTGCTGCAGATGGGGCAATCTGGATCTTTACGAACCTTGATTGCGCGGTAACTCATCTCGAGTGCGTCATAAACCATGAGTCGACCCACTAGTGGCTCGCCAATGCCAGTAATAACTTTGATGGCCTCAGTCACTTGAATCGAACCAATGCTTGCACAGAGCACACCAAGTACGCCGCCTTCGGCACAGCTGGGGACCATGCCGGGGGGTGGTGGCTCTGGATAGAGGCAGCGATAGCAGGGGCCGTACTCACTCCAGAAAACGCTCGCTTGTCCATCGAAGCGATAGATAGAGCCCCACACATACGGCTTGTTAAGTAGAACGCATGCATCGTTTACCAGGTAACGTGTAGCGAAATTGTCTGTGCCATCAACAATCAAGTCGTACTGCGAAAAAATCTCCATCACGTTCGAATTATCAATTCGCGTTTCATGGATGATGACGTTTACGTAAGGGTTAATTTCTTTCACACTATTGCGAGCGCTCTCGGCCTTGCTCTTTCCGATATCGCTCTGCCCGTGAATGATTTGACGTTGCAAGTTTGATTCATCGACCGTATCGAATTCCACAATTCCTAATGTGCCCACTCCAGCAGCCGCGAGATACATGAGGGCAGGAGAGCCCAGACCACCGGCGCCCACGCAGAGAACTTTGGCATTCTTGAGGCGCTTCTGGCCGGTCATGCCGACATCAGGAATGATCAAGTGGCGGCTATAGCGGCGGACCTCATCAACCGTCAGCACCTCGGCTGGGACCACCAGTGGTGGAAGGGTGCTCGTCACATGTGCTCCTTGATCGACCTAAAAGCGAAACGCTTTAGGGCTAACCCTGCCAAAGGTTGATCTATTCCCGCCAATCCAAGCGCGATCCTGTCATGATCTGAGCCTCAGGGGCGGCCTCGGCCAAGGGCGCGAACTCCCAGTACGATCAATCCATGACTCGCCTGCCCCGCGATGAGCGGCGTGCCCAACTCCTCACCGCCGCCCTGGAAATCTTCAGTACCTCCGGTTATCACACGGCAGCTATGGATGACATTGCTGAACGTGCAGGAGTCACCAAGCCCGTCCTCTACCAACACTTCCCTGGGAAATTAGATCTCTATCTGGCCGTGCTCGACTTACACATCGATTCATTAGTTTATGAAGTGCAGAAAGCTATTGCGTCAAAAAAAGAGAACGTGGATCGCGTGCACGCCACCACCGAGGCTTACTTCCGCTTTATTGATAGCGAGAGCGAAGCTTTCCGATTGCTCTTTGAAAGTGACGCACTTGCCGAACCACAAGTGCAAGAACGTCTCAATCGCATGACCTACGAATGTGCGAGAGCGGTCAGCGCGGTGATTGCCGTTGATACTGGCCTTCCGGAAGAATCCGCAATGATGCTTGGCGTGGGTCTTATCGGAACGGCGCAAGTGACTGCTCGCTATTGGCTCAATCGCGACGGTCGCCTCCCCCTAGAGAAAGCTGCGGAATTTGTCGCCCAGTTGCAGTGGCGCGGCATTTCAAGTTTCCCCATAGAACCGGGCGCACTAGGCTGAGATTCGGCTGACTGCGTAAGCGACAAAGGAGAAGTGCCATGGAAGTAAAGATCGGTGTCTCACAGACCAATCGGGAAATCCTGCTTGAGAGCAGTCAATCGGGAGCGGAAATCGAAAAAATCGTGGCCGCTGCTTTGAAAGACGGCGGCACCTTGAAACTTGCTGACGACAAAGGGCGCATTGTGATGGTCCCCGTTGAAAAGCTCGCATACGTCGAACTAGGTATTCCTAATGAAAGAAAAGTCGGCTTCGCTGCCAGTTAAGGGGCAAGACCAAGGCGTTGCATGCGATGCGTGTGATTCTCAGTAAGTTTCTTAAAGACTCGCGTGATATCCATGGTGGCGAACAATTCAAAGAGTCCTTGATGATCTACCGCTAGCGCCTGTGCTTGTGCCATCGCTTCTCCCACTAAGCGACGAGCCCAGAGCGCAAGCCGGCCAGCTAATTTAGGATCATCAAAAATCGCTGCACCCAATGTGGTGACAAGAAAGTCCATATGTTCATCAGAGTTCGCAACTTGCAAAACGATCTGCTGCAACTCCGGATCTAGTGAATCGGCAATCTCACGGTAGAAATCAACTGCAATGGAATCTCCCACATACGCCTTAACTAAACATTCAAACCAATCTGCGGGCATAGTCCGTTCGTGGAATGCTTCAAAAGCGGGCACGAATTTGCCCATCTCATGCTCCACATCAACTCCGTGCCGCGCCAAGAAATCGGCCAGCACGAAGTAGTGGTTGAACTCAATATTGGCCAAACGGGCCAAACTGGCTGAGTCACTAATCGAGGGAGCAAGTTGAGCATCACTGCTCATTCGGAAGAATCCAGCTAATTCGCCATAAGCAACAGCCGCGCTCAATTCCACGATCCGGTGGTCAAGAGTTGGGGCTTTAGCCTCAGGAGAAGTACTCACGGAAGGAACTCTGCCAAAGAAGGCTACGATGAGCCAACCCTTGAAAGGAGTCTGGTGGCGTCGTTTATTGAGCTAGGCGTGCGCCCTGAGACCATTGAGGCGCTAGCGCCCATCGGCATCACCGCCCCGTTTGCTATCCAAGAGATGGTCCTGCCACTGGCATTAAGCGGCAATGACCTCATCGGCCAGGCGAAGACCGGTACCGGTAAGACCCTCGGATTTGGCATTCCCATCATTGATCGCGTGCTCTCCAAGAGCGAGGGCGCAACCGGCAAGGCGCAAGCCCTTGTCGTGGTTCCTACTCGCGAACTCTGCGTCCAGGTCGCTGAAGATCTCCTGGTTGCCGGACGAATCAGAAACATTCGTGTACTTGCTCTCTACGGTGGTCGGGCTTTTGAACCACAACTCGATGCTCTCAACAAGGGCATCGATGTAGTGGTCGGAACTCCTGGTCGCCTTCTTGATCTTGCACGCCAGGGACATCTCAAATTAAATGAAGTTCGGATTCTAGTTCTCGACGAAGCTGACGAAATGCTTGATCTTGGCTTCTTGCCGGATATCGAAGCAATCCTTCGTCTCATTCCAGAAGCGCGTCAAACAATGCTTTTCTCCGCAACCATGCCCGGAGAGATCATCACTCTTGCCCGAAAATTTATGGATCAACCCACACACATTCGAGTCGCTGAAGAAGGCGGCTCGACAGTTGAAGGCGTAGAACAATTCGCATACCGCGCTCACGCAATGGATAAGATCGAAATGCTTGCGCGCATTCTGCAAGCCGAAGGCCGCGGAGCAACCGTGGTCTTCTGTCGCACCAAGCGCACTGCTGCGAAAGTCTCAGACGAATTGGCCGATCGCGGCTTTGCCTCCGGTGCGGTGCATGGCGATCTTGGTCAAGGCGCTCGCGAACAAGCGCTTCGAGCTTTCAGGAATGGAAAGATAGATATTTTGGTAGCCACCGATGTGGCTGCCCGAGGTATCGACGTCGAAGGCGTTACTCACGTCATTAACTACCAATGCCCCGATGACGAGAAGGTTTACTTGCACCGTATCGGTCGCACCGGCCGCGCTGGTGCTGGTGGAATCGCTATTACCTTCGTCGACTGGGATGAATTAGCACGTTGGAACATGATCAACACTGCTCTCAAACTCGACATGGCAGATCCTAAAGAGACGTACTCCTCTTCTGAGTGGCTCTTCACAGATCTCAATATTGCTCCGGCAATCACTGGCGTACTCCCCCGAGCGCAGCGCGCGAAAGCTGGGCTTGCGGCAGAAGAGATTGAAGATATTGATCTCAAACCCAAGCGTGCACCCAAGGCGCCAGACGGTCGCGGAAACGATCGCAAGAACGCGCCTAAGAAGCCAGAGCATGTCAAGGTATCCGCACCAAGCGCAGCAGCTCCACGCAAGGATCGCGAGCGCAAGCGCACTCGTAGTTCTGCCGGAGAATAACTCCTAACTGGCCCCGCTCACTCTTTCTCTGGCGGCTCGCACGTGTGGACCTTCGCGCACACTTCCAGGAATAGCCATCAGTGCTAAACGGAATGCACGCAACGCAGTATCTGTTATAACTGTAGGGAGCACTGGAAATCCATAAAGCTTATTTGCCCATACAGGCATGGATTGTGCCGCAAGGAGCGAGATCCCAGCCCAGGCGCCTTGTGCAGGTGTACCGAACCGCACCCAATCAGGCATTGGGGGAATCGCGATGAACCGCGCACCCTCACGTGCGTCATCGCTGGCGAAAAGTTCTGGAGAAATATCCTGCAAATATTGCGCGATCTCAACTCGATTCGCTGGGATGTCAGATGTGATTCCCACTTGCCTCGCAAATTCCTGCATCTCAGCGAGATAACGATCGGCATCCGCATCGCTCAGAGCCATGCCCGATCTTTTTGCTACATCGAGGAATGAATCCACCATGCTGACATGAACCCAACGAAGTAGATGGGGATCGTCCAACTTCAATTTCTTATGCACCGCACGCACGCGCTTGGAGGCAACTTTCGCCTCGGCAGTGGTGCCATAGGTAACGATGCCGACATATTCAGCCGTGCGACTGAGCCTTCCCCACGCATCTTCGCGAAAATTCGAGTGACCTGCAACGCCGGCCATGGCAATCGGATGGAGCGCCTGTTGAAGCAGTGCTCGCACACCCGCCACGGCCATCGATGGATCTGCATGCACTCGCCAAGTGATGGAATCGGGACCAAAGAGACCAAAATCGGTATCCATGCGCCCCTCCTTTATTCGGTGAGATCAATCCCCGCCCACGGCAGTGCAGGCGTTCCAGTGAATGCATCACAGTGTTGCGCAAAGTCGCAGTATCCGCAGAGCGAAGAGGGGGTCGGGGGAAAGATCAGATCTAATTCTTCTGGGTTTTTCTTAAATTCTCTCTGCGCAGTGGCGGCTTCCAAGCCGATCTGGTCGGCTCTGGCAATGTGACGAACTCGGCTCTCTGGAGTGTGTCGATGAACTTGTACTTCACCTGTCGGCAGATGATGAAGTTCCACTTGTACGCAGGTTTTGCGAAGCGTGCGCTCCGCGCCACTGGCATAAATTGCCAGCGCAAGAGACGAAGCTGCTTCAGCCTCGTTTAAAGGGTGACGTCCCGTCTTGTAATCCACAATGACCAATTCGTCTCCGCGCTCATCAATCCGATCAACCCTGCCTTGCAGCGAGAGATGATCTGTGGTGAAGGAAACCGTGCGCTCAACCCCTCGAGGCTCAAACTCTGGATTGACCCTTGAGAGATATCCCTGCACCCAAGCGACAGCTCGCGCTAACGCACCTTGAGATTGTTCATCATCTCGAAATCCATCATCGCGCCAATTTGCCCGGACGAGTGAGCCACCTGAATCCGGCGTACGTGCGGCCAACTCCAACTTCCACCAATCTTTTAAAGCGTTGTGTACCGCAATACCCATAGTGGTGGCAGCCCGCGGCGGACCTTTAGGCAACTTCGGTGAATCCAAATAATTCATTCGATACTTTCTCGGACACGAAAGCCACATATCTAACCGAGTGGGGGTAGCGCTAAAGAGCCGTGCAGGCATCCCATCTAATTCTGGTTGCACATTCTCCCCTGCACTCGTCACGAGTGATTACCAATAACAGGAGTGCCAGTTGCTCTCGAGCGGAGTTGCTCCCATACGTGAGGCAACGTGAGGTTCTCGCCAAGTTCATTCATTTTTCCAGTCCCATGAAAATCGCTTGATCCAGTCGTCAATAGACCAAGCTCTACAGCAAGCGCGCCCAAATCCTTTCGCGTCTTTTCATCGTGATCCCGATGGTCGACCTCTAAAGCATCAAGTCCGGCATCTGCGAGTTCTGCAATGAACTCTGGACTCACCACGCTCCCGCGCTTTGCGGCACCGGGATGCGCGAAGATAGCAATACCACCAGCTGCCTTAATCAATCGGACGCCATCGAGAGCATCACTTGCGAAGTGGCCTACATAAAAACGTGAATCGTTATGAAGAAAATCTCGAAATGCTACATCACGATCAGGCACGATCCCTTTGGCTACGAGAGCATCGGCCAAATGCGGACGCCCCAATGTCGCGCCATCTGAAAGTTGGGCCTCGACATCTGAAAATGAAATATCGAAATCTTCCGCCTGCATCTTTTTAATGATGGCTTTCATCCGCGGAATACGATCATCGCGAGATTGTTCAAGCGCCTCAGATAAAGCTTTATGGCCAGGGTCAACGAGCAGCCCCAGCATGTGTAGCGATATGCCTTCGTGGCTGCGGCAAGACATTTCGACTCCTCGAACCAACGCTAACGGAGCAGAAAGTCCTGAGAGTGCGCCTGCTGCCTCTTCCCACCCGGCGTAGGTGTCATGGTCGGTGAGGGCAATCACGTCGAGGCCGGCCGCCTCGGCAGCATGAACCAATTCAGTAGGCGAGGAAGTGCCATCACTTGAATTGCTATGCGTGTGCAAGTCAATCCGCACCGAAACCCCCTCTCTTTCTTACAAACTCTTCGGCAATACTCTCACTTCCATGCCCGCTTGCTGGCAAGATGCCCTCATGGCATCAGAAATTCGTACATACCGCATGGTTCCGCGAGCGCGTCTTATGTTCGCACTTGCCGGCCTAGTGATTGCAGTGATCGGCTTCCTTATGGTCGGCATGCTTGGCGTCCTTGTTGGAGTGGTCGTTGGCGGCGTCCTCTACTTTTGGTCAGCTGCCTGGGGATGTACCTGCACACCTGAGTCATTCATTATCGATTCAGTCGGGCACAAAAAGCTTGCATGGTCTGAAATTCAGGGGGTTGACTATTCAATCTCACGATTAGCAACTACCGCCACCATCGTGGATCAGCGCGGGAAAGTCTGGATTTTGCGCGCACCCACCACGAACGCCTTTACCCCTGATCCCCTCATGAAAAAGAAGATGACGGAGATAGAGAATTACTGGAAGGCCCACCGCGGTGCTTCCTGGACTCCTAATAGAGATATTCAGTCCGCTCTCAAGCCGTGGGCTCGTACCAACGATTAATCGCGAGTTACCACAAACGCACTACCCACAAGCAGGACCAGAATGCCTGGAATGATTGCGCCCTGCGGGCGATTACCGACATGAAAGATGGCTGCCAAAATCGAGGCCACTGGAACTTCAAAGAGAACAACCATAGAAACAATCGTGGGTGACTCATGCTCCACAACTTTATTCAACATCGTATGACCAAGTATCTGCGCTCCCAATACGAGTCCTCCTAAAATCAACCACTCTTTTACTGGGTTTTCAAATGAGAAGAAATTAAGTTGCTTCAACCCAATTGCAATTAAAAAAGATGTCAGCGCACACGAGACATAGCAAGTAAAGGTATGAAGAGAGGTATCGAGTGACTCTCGTACTTTGCTACTGATCACCACGTAAGCAGCGGCAGCGGCTCCACTACCAAGTGCCGCCAAATCTCCTTGGAAAGATCGCCACGAAAGCTGTGCGTCTACATTGCTGATGATGACCACACCAGCCAGCGCGGCGACCATCCCTAGCCACGAACGAAATGGAATATGGTGACCGGTGACGCGGGCCCACAGGGCGGCAAAGATCGGTTGCGTTGCAGCAAGTGCGGTGCCCGCGGCCACGCTCGTCAATCGCATCGCCGTGAAGTAACCGAGAAAGTGCAGACCTAGGAGCACACCGGAAAAGGCAGAGGAACGTAGCGCCCGATAGAGAAGAGCTGGAGCCAACGTGGTGCGTACCCGAGCGAAGGAGCGCCAAGCAAAGGGCAAGGTCACTAGGGCACCGATGAGATTTCGCCACATCGCCACCATCGCCACCGGCATGGAGCCTGAGGCGAGTAGCGGACCCGAAGTTCCGACCCCGAGCACGCCCACTCCAAGGCGGAGAAAATTGCCAAACGAAGGACGAGCTGTATGACTGCGGCGCTGGCTGAGGCTGGAGGCCGCCTGATCGCTCATCACCTGAGCCTATCTGAGGCGCCCCACTGAGGCGGCGGTAAACCCAAGCCTGCTATATGCGAAGACCACACCCCCGCCAAGCGGTTACGATTAGCCCATCACACTTGATGAAAGTAGCCACTATTTCGTTCGCTTGATCGATTGACCGCGAGGGGGTCCGCCATGAGCACGCTCGGTTCGCGCGTCTACATTGCCAGACTCACAGGAACCGCGATCTACGACCCCAATGGCGACCAGGTCGGCAAGGTGCGAGATGTCGTGGCCACCCTTCGCGCCGGCAATCAACCACCGCGAGTCCTTGGATTGGTCGCCGAAGTGCCCCCACGTCGTCGCATCTTTATTCCAATCACCCGAGTCACCTCGATAGATCCAGGTGCCGTTGTCATCACTGGCTTGCTGAACATGCGCCGCTTTGAGCAACGCCAAAGCGAAGTACTCGTCACCAGCGAATTACTCGATCGCACCGTTACGTTGCTGGAAGATTCATCTGCCGTCATCGTTGAAGACGTAGCCATGGAGCAAGGGCGCACTCGCGATTGGCTCGTCAGTCGCGTACACGTAATGCGCAAGCCGAATGGGCTTCGACGCCGAGGCGCAACTCTCACCGTTGATTGGAACGAAGTATCTGGACTCACACTCGCCGAGCAAGATCAGGGCGTCGAGAATTTGCTCGCCACCATTTCGTCAATGCGCGCTGCAGACTTGGCTACTTTCTTGCAAGACATCTCACTGAAGCGCAGAGTTGAAATTGCGCGCGGATTAGAAGATGAGCGTCTTGCCGATGTATTGGAAGAAATGGGCGAGGAAGATCGCGTTGCCATCTTGGCTGAACTCGAAGGCGAGCGCGCGGCCGACGTCCTCGGAGAGATGGATCCTGATGACGCCGCCGATTTACTTCGCGAAGTGGGAACCGAGAAGGCAGAACTCCTCCTTGACCTCATGGAGCCAGAAGACGCGGAGGACGTTCGTCGACTCATGCGCTACGAGGATTACTCTGCAGGCGGCATGATGACCACCGAGCCCATCGTGCTCACTGCAGATTCAACTGTGGCCGAAGCCTTGGCAACTTTGCGACGCGCAGAAATTTCTCCAGCACTCGCATCGCAAGTTTTTGTCTGTCGCCCACCCGTTGAAACCCCCACAGGCCGATTCATTGGAATTGCGCATTTCCAGCGACTACTCCGCGAACCACCCGCGACGCTCGTGGGTTCAGTCGTGGATACCGATATTGAACCGCTCTCCCCCGAAGCTTCTCTCAACGAAGTGACTTCCTACCTGGCGGCCTACAACATGGTTGCCGTCCCTATCGTGGATGAGCACGATCGTCTCCTAGGCGCCGTCAGCGTCGATGACGTACTCGATCACTTACTTCCAGAAGATTGGCGCAACAAACCACGCACCACGAACGGAGGCGAATAATGGTTCGCTCACAACGGCTCGATCAACCAGTAGAAGTACGTCGTTCACTTCGACCTGCCTACGATCCCGAAATTTTTGGTCAGATCTCAGAACGCTTTGCACGCTTCATGGGAACTGCCCGCTTCTTGGTGTACATGACAACAGTCGTGGCGTTCTGGGTACTCTGGAATTCACTTGCCCCACACAACGTGCGCTTCGATCAGTACCCCTTCATCTTCCTCACACTCATTCTTTCTCTACAGGCTTCTTATGCTGCGCCGTTGATCTTGCTTGCCCAGAATCGCCAAGCAGATCGCGATCGCATTCAGGGAGCAGAAGATCGCGGGCGCGATGAACGTAACTTGGCGGATACCGATTACCTCACCCGAGAAGTAGCTGCGCTTCGTAATGCGCTGGGTGAAGCCGCCACTCGTGACTTCGTGCGAAGTGAACTTCGTGACCTACTTGAAGAGCTGGTAGATGAAATTAAGAAGAGGGAATCACCGACTGCTGGAAATTCCTAAACTCATTCCCACCAGTCCTCTGGGCTTGCCGGCGATGTCGCGTGCCGCTTTAACTATTGCCTGCGATGCGGGGCGATCAGGATCACTGAGCACCAACGGCAGACTCTTATCCCCGCCCTCGCGAAGTTTCACATCAAAAGGAATCTTTGCCATCAAAGGAACATCAGTACCAGTGAGCTGAGCTAGTGCAGTCGCTGTCGCCTCGCCACCTCCGGTACCGAAAAGATCAATGGGATCTCCGCAGTGAGGGCAGGGGAACGATGACATATTCTCAATGACCCCGCTTATGCGTTGCTTAAGTTGATGGCCAATACGCCCTGCTCGCTCAGCAACCTCGGCAGCGGCGATTTGCGGAGTTGTCACCACAATCAACTCAGAGTTTGGAATCATTTGGCCCAAGGAAATTGCCAGATCACCCGTTCCAGGGGGCAAATCAAGTAAGAGCACATCCAAATCTCCCCAATATGCATCTGCCAGCAATTGTTCGAGCACTCGGTGAAGGAGCGGCCCACGGTAGGCCACCGGATCTTTACGATCTGGCTTGAACATTTCCATCGACACACATTTCACACCAAATGCTTCAAGTGGAATAAACGTTTGATCGATCGCCGTGGGGCGTTGGCCCATGAGCCCAAGAATGCGAGGAATGGAGTGCCCGTAGACGTCAGCGTCGAGGATACCCACGCGCTGTCCCTGCGCCGCCATCGCTACTGCGAGATTTGCCGTGAGCGATGACTTACCAACTCCACCTTTACCCGAGGCAATACCAATCACTTTGGTGAGCGAACCCGGCGCAGCGAATGGAATAAACTTCTCTGCAGCACCGCCTCGCAAAAGAGATTTCACTTTGCCCCGTTGTTCATCATTCATCACTGTGAACGTGAGATTGACTTTGGAGATTCCAGCAAGAGGTGCCACCGCTGCAGTCACATCCGCCGTAAGTCGATCCTTCATGGGACATCCGGCAATCGTGAGACGTATACCAATGGTTGCCACACCTGCTTCGTCGACCAGCACGCTTTCGACCATGTCTAACTCAGTAAGAGGTCGGCGAAGTTCCGGATCACTCACACCGCTGAGGGCACGTGTGATATCTGCGTATAACTCGTTTGTCATTGTCGCCTTTTCTCTTTGTTAAAAATCATCCGGTTAATCGTCAAGGAGTTTCAGGATCAAAGTGCGGCTTACTTGGTGGCGCAGTCGAACTCGATGAATCACCAGGGTTAAGAAGCGAATCTACGATTGCTCGCCGAGGAGAGCGAATCTGTCGAGTTACTTCACCAATGTCGCGAATCAAATCTGAGCCCGTTTCATCTTTGATTTGGGCCGTTGTCTGCGAGGTGAATTCACGTACTTTGCGCAAAAAAGATGCCGCCTCACGCGCCATATTCGGGAGTCGATCTGGGCCAAAGAGCAATACCGCAACTACCCCGAGCCCGAAGAGCTCTCCCCCGCCGATATCGAACATGTGACCCAGCCTAATCCCGATCGGTAAGGTTAGGACATCTGAGCGTTGCCTGCTCGACTGGCAGCGCCCCACTAAAGAAGGAGTTCTTGTGGCCTTGCACTTCCTCTCAGCCGCCGACGTACACGCGCTCGTGAGCCTTGAGGACGTGTTGCAGACCCAACGAGAGGTCTTTGCCGCCATGTACCGAGGAGAGGCACTCCTCGCGCCCCGTGCCCTGCTTCCGGGAGATCGCGAGAGCGTGGCATTTGCCTACCTCGCGCGCGCCGGCAAACGGCAACCAGCGGTGGTCAAAATGGGGAGTATCAACCCGACCAACGCTGAAATCAGCAACCCTGCAATTCACGCGACCATTTTGGTTTCGGATGAGAAGACCGGTGAATTGCACACCATCATCGACGGCGAATCAGTAACTCTCATGCGAACCGCAGCCGCCAGCGCAATCGCGGTAGAAACCTTCACCGCAGCCGCGCCAAAAACCATTGCCTTCATAGGAAGTGGACCACAAATAATCTCGCACATGGAATTTCTACACGAGCTCTTTCCATCGGCGACATTTCGTACTTTTGCAAGAAATCCAGAACGCGCCCACATTCTCGTAAACTTTGCGGAGTCTCATCACTTGGAATTCACGCTCGTCAAAAGCGCACGTGAGGCGGTCGAAGGTGCTGACGTCGTGATTACAGCGACTAATTCCACTACGCCACTCTTAGAGGCAACTTGGCTCGCAAAGACTCAGCTACTCGTGAGCATTGGATCATTTGGTCCCGGTAGATGCGAATACGGTCAAGATGTCGTGCACGCCGCTGCTGCAATCGCGGTAGATGATGTAGAAACTTCAATTCGACAGGCTGGTCCGCTGGTGGAGGCGATAGCCGCAGGCACACTCGACCCCACAACCCTTATTAGTTTTGGGGAGAAATTAAATGCCGGATTCCGCCGCACCTCAAGCGATGAATTATGGATCTACAACAGTGTAGGAATTGGCATCCAGGATGCCGCACTTGCTGGCCTACTAATGCAACGAGCAGAAGGCAGCAAGTTTGGCCGCACCATCGAGGTCTAAGGCGCGTTAATTTGCTGGAGCTGCTACCAAAGTAACGGTAACTTCGATTGTTTTCTTCGCGCGCACGTACGAAATCTTTACTTTATCTCCCGGAGCATGCGAGCGAATTGCCACAATCAGTTCTTCGGCATTTGCCACATTGCGTCCGTCAAGCGACAAGATGAGATCACCAGAGAGTAGACCCGCCTCAGAAGCTGGGCCACCGGTCACGACCGCTCCGGGCAAAGTAGAAATGCGCGCACCAGGTCCCGCAAATTGCAGATCGAGTGAGACTCCCAGGATGGGATGAGATGATTTTCCAGTAGCAATCAATTGCTCAGCAGTGCGCTTGGCTTGATTGATCGGAATCGCAAAACCTAAACCAATAGAACCGGATTGTCCACGTGATGAACTCATTGAGGCGATTGCCGAATTAATTCCAATAACGGCACCAGTGGCATCTACGAGTGGTCCACCCGAATTTCCAGGATTGATAGCAGCATCGGTTTGAATGGCATTAATAAATGAGTTTTGTGAATCAAATCTGCCACCAGCACTCACCGGTCGATCTTTCGCACTGACAACACCAGTTGTCACCGTACCCGTGAGTCCAAGGGGCGAACCAATTGCGATGACTGAATCGCCCACCACGACCTTATCGCTGTCGCCAAGCACCAGTGATTTCAGATTAGTTAAATTGACTTTGATGACTGCCAAGTCGTAGGTGGCATCGCGTCCAACAATCTCTGCAGAGATGCTCTTCCCACCATTGAATTGCACAGTGATACTGCCAGTACTATTTGCGGCATCTGCAACCACGTGATTATTAGTAAGAATATATCCGTCGGAGCGAATAACAAATCCAGAACCCGTGCCGGATCCGGCGTTGGATTCGGTGGAAATCGAGACGACCGATGGCAATACGCGCGCAGCAATTCCTGCAATGGAACCTGGCGCACGCTCAATCGTAGAAGTGGAAGTAGTTAACGCTCGCCCGTCTGATGTATCAGTGAATGGCCCACGAACATCTGAGGTAACGCGATCATCGGAGTATTGAGCCGCAAAATATCCGACGCCTCCACCGAGTACTCCCGCCACCAAAGCCAAGGCAAGCATGAAGAGAATAGGGAGTTTAGGTCGGGCGGAAGCGAGCGGAGTCGTCGACATCGCCGGAGTAGATGTCGCCGGAGTAGATGTCGCCGGAGTAGTTGACGTAGGCAGAGGCTGGCTCCACCACGGAACTTCGTCACCTGGCACTTGATTCATCACTCCTCTTTCGATTATCAAACCGAACTCATTATTACTTACTCCCCTGAGATCTTGCTGAATCAAATTTGAAAACTCTCTGAGCATCAGGGTGATTAGAGACGGAAGGCCACCAGCACACCGTCGCCTACAGGGATGAGGGTGGTGCGCCAGCGCTGATCATCGCTTCTTAGGTGGCGTCCGGCCTCACGTATTGCGATGGTCACTTCGTCACGCTGCGCAGGATCAGGAACTTTCCCATCTCCCAAAGCGTTAGAAATATAGAGGATTCCGCCAGCCCGAAGAAGGCGATGAGACTCCTCAATAGCAGCCGCAAGATCACGTGCATCAAGGCGCAGGCAAACCATGTCGTAAGCGCCGTCAGTCAACCTACCTAGAAGTTCAAGTGGATCACCAGAAATCAACCGGATTTGCGTAGTGGGGTACTCCGCAAGAGATTCACGCGCCAGGCGAATGTGCTCAGCTTCCGCATCGATGCTCGTAAGTACTGCATCTTTATCTAATCCGCGTAGCAACCACAACGCTGTAAGGCCTACGCCAGTACGCGCTTCCACCACGTTTCTCGCATCAATTAATTCCGCGAAGAATGCCGATAGTGCACCCACGGCAGCTGTGGGCTCATTACTTCCCACCTCTACTGCGCGAGCTCGAGCAGCGGTTAAAGAATCGTCTTCACTTCGGAAATTTTCGATGAACCCATCAACGCTGTTCATTGGCGAACCAACCATTCCGTAAGGAGGCGAACCCCGTAGCCAGTACCGCCCTTAATGTTTTCGCCAGCATCGACTTCAGACCGGCCACTGCCTGCAATATCTAGATGAGCCCAGCGATAGTCACCTACGAAGTGCTGGAGGAAGAGCGCAGCCGTAATCGAACCAGCCCCCACTCCACCTGATGAAATGTTGCTGAGATCAGCGATCTCACTGCGCAACGATTCACGATAATCCTCGATAAGGGGCATCCGCCAGGCGCGATCCCCCGAGGCCAAGCCTGCGGTTTCTAGCTCAAGGGCGAGCTCATCATCGTTGGAGTACAGGGCGGCGTATTGTCGTCCCAATCCCAAGGTAGCGGCGCCAGTCAGTGTTGCCATATCGATGACCACATCTGGTTTTAATACTTCCGCGGCATACGCAAGTGCATCTGCCAACACCAATCTTCCCTCGGCGTCCGTATCTTTTACTTCGACTGTAATGCCACCGAAGTGCGTGATGACGTCGGAAGGACGCTGGGCGGTGCCAGAGATGGTGTTTTCTGCACATGCGAGGAGTGCGGTGACGCGAACTCTGGGTTTGGTAACTCCCAGAGTCGACATTGTGCCGATGATGCCAGCCACCCCAGCCATATCGCTCTTCATGGCAATCATGATGTCGTATGGACGTTTCAGCGATATCCCGCCCGTATCGAAGACAATTCCTTTACCAATTAATACAACATGCGGCCACTTAGCGCTCCCGCGGGGCGCATAACTTAATTCAATAAATCGGGGACCACGATCGCGCGAGGATTGTCCGACCGCGAGAATTCCTCCGAAGCCTTCCTTCTCAAGTTCTCGTTCTTCACGAACGCGACTCTTTAAACCATTCGCGGTGGCAACTAACACTGATTGCGCAGCCATCCACGCCGGACTCTTAATATTGGCTGGAGTATGCACCAAATCTCTAGCCAGAAAAATACCGTCGATGATTGCTTGATGATGGGCTAACTTGCTCCACTTTGCCTTTGTATCGATTTCAATCGTTTCTAATTGCTTAGTGCCATCCGAGAGAGACTTCAGATCATTAAATGCGTAAGTAGCTAACGAAAGCGAGGTAAGGAACGCACCTGCGTGAGTCAACGCGATATGAACAGAAACAACACTCGCTTTGCCGCGCACGCGACGGCCTGCGGCTGCGCCGGCTTTGCGCACCTCAGCAGCTTGCGCCGATCCGAGTCCCACCATTATTAATCGAGAACGCACACCTTGCGCTGAAGTAGCGGAAATTTCACCAACTTCACCAGCCCCACCAGTGAAATCAGGCAAGTCAACCGAGATATCACGATCGAGAGTGTAGGAAGATAAGTGAGAATCGAGGGAGTCGCCAGCAAGAACGGCAAGGACCCGTATTTCGGTGGTGCGCGAGGCGCCAGTTACCAGCCGTGGCGGCATGGCCTACTTCTTAACGAGAAGAACTGCTGCGTGTAAGGCATCGCCTAATTCTTGGGCTTCTGCACCATTGAGCTCAACGACCAGACGGCCGCCACCTTCGAGCGGAACTCGCATGACCAATCCGCGACCCTCTTTAGTGACTTCCATCGGACCGTTTCCAGTCCGCGGCTTCATAGCGGCCATACGTCACTCCTTGGGGTTCGAATTGGGGTTCGAATTGGGATTCGAGTCAGGGTTGGGGTTTTCCCTGCCTTAAGTATCCCAGAGGGGGCGCCCGGAGACCAAAAAACGCTCGTTTCTACGCTTATAGGTGCAGGTCTGAGGCGTTCACTGCGCTTCAGGAACCCTCTGAGATCCCCAGAAACCCGAGCAATCTACTGCTGCCCTGGCGCAAAATAACCTCTACAGAGCGAGCTGGGACGCCGAGGAGTGTGGCGATCTCCTGCACGCTCTGGCCTTTGACGTAGTGGAGCGTGATCAAGATCTGCTCCTCCTGGGGCAAGCGAGCAAGCAATTCGGGGGCACCAAGGAGCGGGCCCAGGGAATTTTGCTCATTCACGCCTCTGACGGTACCGGGCTTGAGAGCGTGAATGGGTCAACTTTGAAGGGATCGAGCCAAAGCCTTTAATGAGAATTTAACGCTGCCGTGCAAGCCCACGCGGGCAATCGGCCAGAGAGCGGCCCCCAAGTAACCCCCCGGCACTTCAACTACTTCACTCCAACGAAAGCGAGCCATCCCGCCGGCTCGCGGCTCCACAATGAAGGTTCCCGTTCCTTTCACCACTTTGCCGGTATGCAACACATCGCATCGGGTGGGAGCCTCCCATCGGGTCACTGTCATGGTGTCGAGAAAACCGATGAGAGGGAGCCCACTTGATGAGGCCTTTCGAGCCCGCAGACCGGTGAATGCTTCGATGCGGGCGCCCACACCTGCGCGAGATGAGCCCGGCTCGACCCAGACTTGCGTCAGTGCCATCCATGCACTCTGACTTTCCCAATCGACAATGGCATCCCACACTCTTGTAGGTGGTGCATCAATGTCGATCACAATCTCAATTTCACGAGTTATTTGTGGCGGCGCCTTGAAGCCCAGCGCGCGCGGTGCAGTGCACACCCAGAGAAGTGCAACGAGTACCAGCAGTACACCCACAATCCACTCGCCACTTGTTAATCCCCACATCAGTTGGACTGCCTTTCGCATGCATCAAGTGCCTCGTTCACTGACTTTGTCCATTTGATGATTTCTCGTTGGCCTGACTTGATGAAACCTTTCTTCGCCAGATGATCAATTTGCAGATGTAGAAATGCAAAATCGTCAAATGGATCAAGTACCACGACGGGTTGAGAGTGGAAGGAAAGATATCTACCGACCCAAATTTCAAAGAGTTCTTCAAGCGTTCCGATTCCGCCTGGTAATGCCAGAAATGCGTGTGAATGAGTTTCCATTAATCCTTTACGAATGCGCATGTCATCCACAATGATCAATTCATCAGAGTCTTGATCGCCCACTTCACGCTCTATGAGCGCCCGCGGAATAATGCCAAGAGTATGCCCACCGCCGGCACGTGCGCCCTGCGCGACCGCTCCCATCATTGAGACATTCCCACCTCCGGAGACCAACCCCCAGCCTCGATTGGCAATCTCCATCCCTACTTCTCTTGCTAAATCAATATATTTCTTATCAATATCCAGCGATGAGGAACAATAGACACAGACTTTGTATTCGGTCATGAAAGCCACTTCAAAAGAGTTGAGGCGCCTTCATAGATGAGCGCGATATCTACATTCTCATCTTCGGTATGTGCAAGTGCCGGATTCCCTGGACCAAAATTCACTGCCGGGATGCCAAGTGCGGAAAAGCGAGCAACGTCTGTCCAACCAAATTTGGGAGCTGGAGGTTCGCCCACAGCGGCAATAAAATCCTGCGCGATAGGAACATTGAGACCTGGTAAAGCTCCTGGTGCGCGATCAACAATGGTCAATGCATATCCGTCAAAGAAACGACGGAGAAATCTTTCGGCATCGGCTTCACTCTTCGACGGGGCAAACCGATAATTCACCGTCAAAATAAGTTCGTCAGGAATCACATTGCCGGCAACCCCACCCTTGATAGCCACTGCTTGCAATCCTTCACGGTATTCAAGTCCATCAACCATCACGCGCTCAGCTTCATATTCGGCAAGCGCAGTGAGAATTTCGTGTGCTTCGTGGATGGCATTTTCACCCAGCCATGCGCGCGCTGAATGTGCGCGCACTCCGCGCACCGCGACTTCAGCTCGCATGGTTCCCTGACATCCACCTTCTACTAGACCGTTGGTGGGTTCTAATAAAATAGCAAAGTCAGCCGTGAGTTGCTCCGGCGAGTTCTTCGCAATTCGCGCAAGACCATTTCTGGCCGCCTCTACTTCTTCACACTCATAAAAGAAGAAAGTGAGATCAGCGCGCGGATCTGTGAGTGTGACTGCAAGATGGAGTTGGATCGCCACACCGCTCTTCATGTCGGTGGAGCCACATCCGTAAAGCCGCTCCCCGTCTACAGTGCTAGGGACGTTATCTGCGATCGGAACGGTATCGATGTGGCCAGCCAGCACGACGCGAGATGGGCGACCGAGTTCGGTACGGGCAATGATGGAATTGCCATCTCGGATGATGGTGAGGTGGGGGGCTTGATCGCGCAGGGCCTCTTCGATGGCGTCGGCTAGCTCCGCCTCCTCTCCGGAAACGCTAGGAATATCAATTAACGCCGCCGTGAGGTCGGCTAAATCCGCATGAAGATCAAGCACACGGGTACGGTATCGGACATGAGCAGCACATCTAGCACCCCCTCGCGGGCGCGGGCCACCGGCCTGGTCACCCGACATGTCAGTGGCAAGATCCTCGACGCCTTCTTCCCGGCACCTTCGCTCGGGGATCTCCTCCCAGTCGACTTAGCCCCATTGGTCACTCGCGATGAGGGCCGGCGCGTCAGCACCGAGATCGTGACCTGCGAAATTGATCTGCAGGCGCCACCCAGTGATGTTGCCGACGTCTATTTGCGATTACACCTCCTCTCCCATCGCCTCGTCACCCCGCACTCCATTAATCTCGAAGGACTCTTCGGATTGCTACCTAACGTAGTGTGGACATCGGCCGGACCATGCGCCGTAGAAGATTTCAACGAAGTGCGCATCACTCTTAAGGCGCGAGGTTCCGTACACGTTTATGGCGTAGATAAATTCCCACGCATGGTTGATTACGTGATTCCAAGTGGAGTCCGTATTGCAGATGCCGATCGAGTTCGTCTCGGCGCGCACCTGGCTAGTGGTACCACGGTGATGCATGAAGGTTTTGTGAATTTCAATGCCGGCACTCTCGGCGCATCCATGGTGGAAGGTCGAATTTCTGCCGGCGTGGTTGTCGGCGATGGCAGCGATATCGGTGGTGGCGCTTCAATTATGGGAACTCTTAGCGGCGGCGGGAAAGAAGTTATCTCCGTCGGTAAGAGTTCACTTATAGGAGCCAACGCCGGAATCGGAATTTCCTTGGGCGATGAATGTATTGTCGAAGCAGGTGCGTACATCACCGCCGCATCGAAAATTCGTTTGCCAGATGGCACCATTGTGAAAGCTCGCGAGCTCTCAGGAGCTCATGGCATGCTCTTTCGTCGGAACTCCACAGATGGCTCGCTTGAAGCATTGCCTCGAAGTGGAAATTGGAGCGGTCTTAACTCTGTGCTTCACAGCAACGATTGAAGGTGCGCAAACTCATTGCCCTAGCACTTACTGGGGTGCTCCTCATCCTGCTTGGAAAGTGGGGGTATGCCCGCGTACACGATGCACTCGTGCTCCCTGGCTGCACCATCACCACCGAAACGGAAGAGTTCACCCTTGATGCTGAGCAGAGCGCGAATGCGGCAACGATCGCAGCAGTTGCCTATAGACGTGGAATCCCTGAACGCGCTATCACGGTTGCTTTGACCGCTGCACAACAAGAATCAAAGATACGTAGCCTCGATTATGGCGATCGAGATTCATTGGGGATCTTTCAACAGCGCCCCTCCCAGGGTTGGGGTAGCCAGGAATCGATCATGGATCCTGTTCGATCTACCAACCGCTTCTACAGAGCGCTAATCGCAATCCCGGGTTGGGAGAAACTTCCACTCGCCGTGGCCGCCCAAGAAGTACAACGTTCAGCAGATGGAAGAGCCTACGAAAAATGGGAGGGGCGGGCACTCGCACTTACCCAAGCTCTTAACGATCCATCGCTCATTGCTTGTCGATTCCACAAATTTGGAACCCCGATTCACACACCAGCCGTCGATGTAATCGCATCAGCGAGCAAAGAGTGGGGCAAGATTACTGCAACGCATTCCGGCCGAGTCATTACCATCACCTCGTGGCAGCGCACCCGGGTGGCCCTCTGGTTCATGACGCACGCATCTGATTTAGGCGTCACTCAACTCAGATGGAATCAGATGGAGTGGGACAGATATGGCATCAGCAATAGAAAGGCGGAGAAAGTTGCCACTCTTACTGTCACACTTCAGTAGCCCTACGAGAGAGCGCGGATCTGCGAAACTTCATCTGATTTAAGGCGAATAGCGTAAATAATTAACGTCTCTGGATGCGCATCAAGGTAATCACTGAGCGCCAAGAGCTGCACCTGGGGACCAAAGAAGCCGATAGTGCTGGCACTGGCCTCGCCGGAGACGGCAACTCGTGCCTGAGGAATCGAAAGTTCTTCGACGGCCACAGCCAGGCCAGCTTCATCGAGGGAGCGCAGATCTTCAAAATCGTCTGGGAGTTGTGCAACGAGGGATTCTTCGAAGTGGTCTGCTACACCAACTAGTGATATCGGGGATTTCGTTCGAGCAAGCACGCGGGCCGTCTGACGTGGGATGACTCCCGAAGCGGTCCAAAGTATCGGTCTACTTGCAGTAGCGAGTGCGCTAGCTAGCGGAAGTAGCGACGATACATCTTGATTGCTCACCAAAATAGGTGCTCCCTTCATCGCTACTGCTACCGCCTCGGCAACTGCGTATCTATTTGCCCCGCCGAGTCGCTCGACGGTTATTTTCCGCTTCTTCAACTCTGAAAAGTACTTCGCGCTAAATTGAAAATCGCTACCCACCACATAAACCTTGGTGATCTTTCTACGAATGAGTTCGGCTACAACACGAGTATCGACGTCAGCGCCAGAAGAGACCAACAGTGGTGCCTTCAACTGAAAAGCGAATGGGGCTGCAGTGATTGCGCTGGCGGTTTCAGTGTCTACTGTGGTGAGTACCGCACTCTTGGCAGATGGGAAGAGCGCCTTTCCGATACCGATTGAAAGCAGTACGTCATCTGCACTAGAAATTGAGACGACGGGACGTTGAATGAATGTCGAAGGCAAATCTAGGCGTGATCGAAATATTTCACCGGAGAGTGTGGCTCTCTTTCCACTACTCGAAGTAGCGGTCACGCTCTTCACTCCACCGCCACGCGTTCTGGAATTGAAAGAATACGAAGCCACATCAGTAAGTACGAATGCCTTCGCCATTTCGGCTTGGCTCTTCACCTTGGTCCACGTGGCATACCCCGGATTCAGCGAAAGGTCGAGGCTCCAAGGATCTGGTACTGCCTGCAACCAGGTGAGGTTGCTTCCCCAGACGTCGATGACATCTTGTGTATGCCCTCCCGAGGAAGTGAAGAAGAAAGTTGCTACCGGTCGCCCCTTGAGCGTCGCAGTCAATCCAGATAATGGATCAGTGGACGTGGCGGTTACTGCATCTACCCACTTACCTCCCCAGCCAGCTTCGATCTCTTTGCTATATCCGACGAAAGCGAGATCCTTTGTAGAACCATAAATTTCGCAATCGCATTCGGTACGAAAAACTCCATTTTTGCTCAACGCGTAGGAGCGAATAGCGATTACTTGTGCTTGTAGAGCAGCCGCTGGCCAAGAGGAGGGCATCTCTCCAATTCCCTTGAGGTATTCGTCATGTAAGCGAACATCGTTGGTCACCTCGAGACGAGGGCCATCTTTCGTCTTAATAGTCGTAAGGTGAAGCTGACCGTAGCGATACTTATTGCTGTTGGTATTCACCAGCCCGGCAGGGCCATCAAGAAATCGTGTGCCGCTCCAACGTAAAGTAAATGTTAAAGCAGGGGCTAGCGGGGTGGCAGCAATGCCAGGTAGCACATAGGTGAGCACCGTACCGCTCTCCGTAGGAGTTGCCGTGATCTGTGTGCCAGCAGCAACCTGCGCGGTAGGGGTATCAACTTTGGATGGGATGGCAGAGAGATCGCTCCCCCACAGTTGCGAAAAAACAGTGCCAGTCTCACCCGCAATCGCTTCAACTCGAAACGAAAACTTCGTGAGTAAATGGCCGATATTCACTCGAAGCGATGACGAATCGGGGAAGGGAGTCACATCTACGCCTGTGTAGAAATGTTGAATGATCTCTGCCGCGCTCTTTCCTTCGAGAGCCATTCCACGGGCACCCACCTGGCTCATGCCAACGCCATGGCCATAACCAGCGCCAGTGAAGGAGAAAGTTTTGGGCACCGACTCGGCACGAGCAAGGGGCGCGAGTGCACTCATCATCAGAGCAACGCTCAGGGCAGAAGCAATGCTCACCCGCCGCCAGGGGGACATGATTATTGGACACCATCTATCACGCGATATTGGGCGTCCGTTAGAACCATAGAAATTATTAAAATACTCACATTCATTAGAAATCTTCTAACGCCGCAGAAACTTTCCCCACATTGAGAAATTCTAGGTACTTGTCAGTAACTTCTGTGGAGTCTCCGAAAGCCAAAGCTTTTCCTTGGTGCATCCATAGTGTCTTGGTACAGAGTTCCTTTAGTGTTCCCAATGCATGCGAAACAATGATGATGGTCCGTGCTTCTAAGCAAAGTTCTCGCATTTTCTCAAACGACTTTTCCTTAAATGCGGCGTCACCAGTGGAAAGCGCCTCATCAATGAGCAAGATGTCGGGAGTCATATTTACTGCGACGGAGAAGGCCAAGCGTCCGTACATGCCAGCCGAGTAAGTGCGCATGGGCATATCGATGAATCCATTGGGAAGATCAGCGAAGTTGGCAATGTCGTCAAAGCGTTCTTCCAATTCCTTGCGCTCAAGCCCAGCGGCCAAGCCACCTAAAATAATATTGTCGCGTCCTGAAAGAGTTCCGTTAAATCCCACTCCAAGAGCGAGCAACGTACTCACTTTTCCATTCACGATTATGCGGCCTTCGGTGGGGGGCAAGATTCCGGCAATAGCCCTCATGAGTGTTGACTTGCCGGCACCATTGGCTCCCACCACTCCCACCACCGTGCCGTGAGGAATATCTAACGAGAGATTCTTGACCGCCTCAATAGTGCGTATCTGTCGTTTCTCGCCACGACCAGCACGCATGATGGCATTCTTCAGAGTCATTTTAGATTCCACGTTGATTTTGTAGCGCAGGGAAAGTTCTTCGATGCGTACTGCGAGGCCCTCAGGAATCTCTGGGCTAGATACGTACCGCAAAGTCACGCTCCCTTGAGATGAAGAAGTAGCCGCCGGCTAATAATAATGCCAGCGCCCAACTACTCGCTCCGAGCCAGAGGGTCCACGATGGATTTTCGCCCTTTATCCAGACCACATGAGTGATGGAAAGAATCGGTCCAAGTGGATTAATCCAAATGATTATTCGGTGCCATCCACTGATCATTTCTGGTACCCAGAGCACAGGGCTGAGGTAGAGCCACATGCGAGCGCCGTAAGTCATCAATTTGGATGTGTCTCGGAAGTACACGTTCATGGTGGCGAAAAGTAGTGCTAACCCAAAACCGCTTATCGCCACGAGACCGATGATTACGGGCACCCACAATAGGTGCCAATTCAATCCGGGGAGTTTGCTCTTAGAATCGAGCGCTCCACCCACCAGAAAAATAATGAAATAAACTGGAAGTGTAGGTATGAATTTTTGGAAGGCACCAATCAAAGAAGATAAAGGAAGCAGTGCTCGTGGAAATGCTTGGTTGAGAATGAGCTTTCCGCCCGCAGTTACCGATGCTCCACCAAAGGTCATACAGTTCTGCGCGAAGTACCAGGTAAAGAGTGCCACGAGAATGTGTGCCAGGACATCGAAGGGGCTCGACCCCGCGCTGGCCCGACCACCAATAATCGTGACCAGCAAGAAGTAAATAAGGGCTAGTAAGAGTGGATTAAGAACTAACCAGACCGCGCCCAAGGGTGAATTGAGATGCTCGGCTTTATCCGTAAAACGGGCGAGTTCAAATGCGAACCTTCTTCGACGCCAAAACTCCCGTAAATAAGGACCCATCGGTGGCAGAGACGCCTTATGGGGCTCAAAAACTTGAATCAGCGGGACGAAGGATTCTCCCTTTGACGGTTTCATTTCACGAGTCACGTCGATGATCTTCCCATGAAGCGGGCGCACCTTGAGGCACCAGCGAGGCGGGCGAGCTGAGAAATCCCACACCCCATGCCATCTGCATAGTCCCTAGCGCTAGCGGCACGCGCATTTTTGCCGAAATTCCTTCCGCCTTACCCGAGATGAGAACTGAAGCACAAAGCACGAAAGTGAGATATCCGATCGGTAGCACGAACGCCCAAGGGACGAAGAATCCTAGGAGTAACCCGAAAAGTGAACCAAGAAAAGCAAAAGGTGGGGCGAGATACCTCAGGTTGAGTGTTGTTCTATTCTTTCGAATCACCACTCGGCGCCAACGCCCATACTCAAAATACTGGGTGGCCAATGCGCGAAGCGTCGAGCGAGGGCGATATGCAACTTTAAGATCTGGCGAAAACCAAATAACACCACCGCGATCACGAAGGCGAAGATTGAGCTCCCAATCTTGTGCGCGAATAAATCTTTCGTCATATCCACCAGCTTCGATGAGCTTGGCTTTGTCAAAAACTCCAAGATAAACGGTGTCAACCGAACCTTCATCTCCCCCTGTGTGAAAACGAGAGGCCCCTACTCCGAGTGGACTCGTCATTGCGGCCGCTACCGCCCTCTCGAAGGCGCTCACGCCTTCAGCGGCCATCACACCACCCACGTTCACCGCTCCAGTACGCGCCAATACTTCGAGGGCACGTGCGACATAGTGCGCCGGAAGTTCAGAGTGGCCATCCACCCGAACGACGATTTCAAAAGAAGCTGCTCGAATCGCAGCGTTTAGTGCACTCGGGGTTTTGCCGCTTGGGTTTGCCACCACTTTTACGCGCTGATCGTGGATAGCCAGATTCTCAGCGAGTTCCCACGTGCGATCGATCGATGGGCCCACCGCAAGTATCACTTCGAAATCTGTACCAGCAGGGAGGGATGTGGCCTGGGCAAGTGCAGCCGCGACGGCCGCCTCCAAGTGGCGCTCTTCGTTGCGCACGGGCATGACGACGGAAACGCCGCGAGGCGCCCCAGTAGTCGGCGTGATGGAGAAAAATTCGTTCATGGCGGCTTCGAGGTTATCGCCCCAATAGGCTTAGAGCATGGTCAACCCTCCGAGAGTGCCGATACGACGTCGTCGTTCGCGATTTTCAATGGCCACCACCCTCCTTTCGGTAGGCGTGCTCCTGCTCTCTCTGGTCTCCTGGGCGACCTTCGACCACGTCACCTCGTCGATCAATCGAGAGGATGTCTTCAAAGGAATCGAAGTTCGCCCAGATCGCTCTGCTGGATCCTCCATTAACTATTTACTCGTGGGTTCAGATACGCGCGAAGGCCTCACGAAGCAACAACTACGAAGCCTTCGAGTGGGAAGTGTGAAAACGGCCGCTGGTAGGCGTGCGGATACATCAATCTTGATTCACATCAGCAAAGACCGCGATCGAGTCACCATTATCTCGATCCCTCGCGATACTTACGCAGAGGTTCCGGCATGGACCGACGAGGCGGGAGTTGAGTACAACGCAAAAAACTCTAAAATCAATGAAACCTTTGGCAGAGGCGGGGCACCGCTGCTGATCTCAACAATTGAAAATATGACCCAAGTGCGCATTGATCATTACATAGAAGTGAATTTCGCCGGATTCGCGAATTTAGTTGATGCGGTCGGAGGAGTCGATCTCTGCACCAATACAGAGATACATGACAACAAAAGCCACATCGATCTTCCCGCAGGGAAGAATCATCTGGATGGCGTCACGGCCTTGAAGTACGTGCGCGCACGTTATTTCGATGGCACAGGCGATCTTGGACGCATGAAACGTCAGCAGAAGTTCATCGCATCCATGATCGCCGCAACTACCAGCACTGGAACCCTACTTAACCCGGTCAAGCTGCTCAGCGTAATTAACGCTGGGTTAGCGACAGTGACGACCGATCCCGATCTGCAAAAAGACGATCTAGTGACACTTGCAACTCAGATGAAGTCACTCTCAGCGACGAACCTCAACATGCTCACAGTGCCACTCTCAGACGTCAACTACTCCAACAATGGCGTCACCGGCGCAGTGCTTTGGGATCCCGTCCTAGCCCCCCAACTATGGCAACGAATTAAAGACGATATCCCGGTTGCACCTACTCCAAAAAAGGCGACAAAAAGTGCAGCACTTACGATTCCGCCAAAGGACATCGTGATTGAAGTTCAAAATGGCACAGATATAAATGGTCTGGCAGGAAAGGCATCCACCGATCTGGCAGCAGCCGGTTTTGTGAACGGTGCTCCACCATCTACCGCACTCACCACTGTGAAGGCGACAACTATTACTTACGATCCAACTTACGCGGATTCGTTGCGCACCCTCAAGGCGGCGCTCCCTGACGCTCTCACGGTAGAGAAAAAGAACCTAGGGAAGAAGTTCATCGTGACATTGGGGCCGGAGTACAAATCGATTGCTAAGTTCACCGCTCCAAAGAATGCTCCCACACCAACGCCGACTGAAACATCGCCTTTTGAAGTACGAACGGGCGCCGATACTGCCTGCAAATAGTTTTAGCTCAGCACCTTACGTGCCATGACCATTCGCTGAATTTGGTTAGTTCCTTCGTAGATCTGGGTGATCTTTGCATCGCGCATCATGCGCTCCAGCGGATAATCGCGGGTGTAACCGTAACCTCCAAGAAGTTGCACAGCATCGGTGGTGACCTGCATGGCAACATCAGAAGCGAAGCACTTTGATGCAGCACCTAGGAATGTGAGATCCGGATCGTTGCGCTCGCTCGCTGCAGCAGCACGGTAGGTGAGTTGGCGTGCAGCTTCTACCTGCATGGCCATATCGGCAATCATAAATTGAATTCCTTGGAACTCAGCGATGGCTTTGCCGAATTGCTTTCGTTCCTTGATGTACTCCTTGGCGACATCAATGGCCCCTTGAGCAATTCCGACCGCTTGCGCCGCAATAGTGATACGAGTGTGATCAAGAGTGCCCAGTGCGATCTTGAGGCCTTCACCCATTTCGCCAATCATTCGATCATCGCCCACTCGAACATTATCCAAATAGACCTCGCGAGTAGGAGAGCCCTTGATCCCAAGCTTGCGCTCTGGGGCACCAAATGAAACTCCTGGATCAGATTTCTCAACCAGGAATGCCGTCACTCCCTTACCGCCTTGGGATGGATCACAATTTGCAAAAACCGTATAGAGCTCGCTCACACCTGCGTTGGTAATCCAACGCTTAGCTCCATTAAGGACCCAAGAATCACCATCTCGTACGGCTCGAGTCTTCATGGAAGCGGTATCACTTCCCGCTTCAGATTCAGAGAGCGCGTAGGACCACATCACTTCGCCCGAAGCCAGGCGAGGAAGCCAACGCTGCTTCTGCTCCTGCGTGCCTTTGAGCAAAATCGCCATAGAGCCAAGTTTGTTTACGGCAGGGATAAGCGACGACGATGCACATGCGCGGGCGACCTCTTCGATCACAATGCAGATAGCCAAAGCATCTGCGCCAGCTCCGCCGAATTCCTCAGGTACATGAAGGGCGTGAAGGTCGGCCTTCACCAACGCGTCATAGGCAGCTTGCGGAAACTCACTCTTCTCATCGGCTTCAGCAGCGTTGGGTGCAATGTGTTTGTCGGCAACGGCGCGGGTAACTGAGCGAAGTTCTTCGAGTTCTTCCGGCAGGCGATAAAGATCAAAGGTCATGGCGTAAGGCTAAACGCCAACCCGACCAGGCGAAAGCCCAAATCGCCTTGAAGGGGCTGGCGAGGAGGTAGGTTTACCCCATGCTTTCAGTGATTGGAACGGGCTATTTAGGCGCAACGCACGCGGCTTGCATGGCGGAATTAGGCTTTGACGTGATCGGCATCGATACAGATGCGACCAAGATCACTCTTCTCTCCCAGGGCGAACTCCCCTTCTACGAGCCCGGACTCGACGATTTACTCCGCAAGCATGTGGCCACTGGGAAGTTGCGCTTCTCCACCGACTTTTCCGATCTCGCGCAAGCTGACGTCCATTTCATTTGCGTTGGTACCCCTCAGCGAAAAGATGGAAATGCGGCAGACCTGACTTACGTGAATGCCGCGCTTGAAGGCACCGCAGCGCACGCAAAACCTGGTTCGCTTATCGTTGGCAAATCTACGGTGCCAGTGGGAACTGCAGATGCCCTCACCGCTCGCCTTGCAGAGATCAATCCGCATGTTGAATTGGCATGGAACCCGGAATTCTTGCGTGAAGGTTTTGCGGTAGAAGACACCTTGCGCCCAAATCGTCTCGTTGTGGGTGTGCAATCTGCGCGAGCAGAGGAGCAACTTCGCGATGTTTATGTCGCGCTCCTTAAAGATGGAGTGCCATGGATCAGTGCAGACTTGCGCACCGCAGAACTTGTGAAAGTTGCCGCTAACTCATTTCTGGCGACCAAAATTTCATTCATTAATGCGATGGCAGAAATTTGTGATGCAGCAGGTGGCGACGTGACGGTCCTTGCCAAGGCCATCGGCTACGACCCACGGATTGGAAATCGCTTCCTGCAAGCAGGAATTGGTTTCGGCGGAGGTTGTCTCCCTAAAGATATTCGAGCATTCATGGCACGGGCAGAAGAATTGGGGGCTGATCAAGCTCTGGAATTCCTCCGTGATATTGATTCCATCAATTTGCGCGCCCGCGCCCGCATCATCGACGTGGCTGCGGAATACGGCGACCTCAAGGGAGAGAAAGTCTTCATTCTTGGCGCCGCATTTAAGCCTGACAGCGACGATGTGCGCGACTCCCCCGCGCTAGATATCGCCTATGGCATTTCACAACGCGGAGCCCGGGTAGTGGTAAATGATCCTAAAGCCATGGAACCAGCAGCGAAACGATTCCCGCATCTGGAATTTACCGACGATCTACTCGCGGGTGCACAGGACGCTCACTTAATCTTGCATCTCACCGAGTGGAAAGAGTATCGAGCGCTTAATCCTGCAGATTTTGCGAAGGTGGTCGCAAACAGAGTCATTATCGATGGACGAAACGCGCTCGACGGCGACGCCTGGCGTGATGCCGGATTTATCTACCGTGCGCCCGGCAGACCCACCCTCACGCCGAAGAAGTAAGCATGCAAGCGGCTATTGACGGCATGCTCAAACTAAAGACTTGGGCAATTGTCGGCTTGAGTAATAACAGCGATCGACCAGCCTATGGAGTAGCCGCACTGCTGCAGTCGAAGGGACACAGAATCGTCCCAGTCCACCCATCTGCACCGTTGGTTCATGGTGAACAGGGCTATGCGACTCTTAAAGAGATTCCATTCGCCGTTGATGTAGTCGATTTATTTGTGAACTCAACTCTGGTGGCGGAGTTGGTAGCAGAATCAATTCACATTGGAGCCAAAGGTGTGTGGCTGCAACTGGGAGTCATTGATGAATCTGCCGTACAAGAAGCGAAGTCGGCTGGCTTACTCACAGTAATGGATCGCTGTCCAGCGATCGAATATGCAAAGAAAAGTTAGAAACCAGTTTTATTCTCGCGCCTGGCTTTGAGTGAAGCACCTTTTGCAACTGCCTCGTCGTGAAGATCTCCTGCATATTTGGAAAGAGTCATTTCGAGGGCAGGATCAGCGATACTCAAAATTCTGGCCGCCAACAAACCCGCATTCTTGGCATTACCAATTCCAACAGTAGCCACCGGAATTCCTCCCGGCATTTGCACAATGCTGAGCAGCGAATCCATTCCATCTAAATCTTTAAGCGGGACTGGAACCCCAATAACGGGAAGAGTGGTGACAGAAGCCAGCATCCCAGGAAGATGCGCCGCCCCACCTGCGCCAGCGATGATGACTCGATAGCCGGCATTTACTGCACCCTTGCCGAAGGCCATCATCTCTTCTGGCATGCGATGTGCAGAGAGCACCGAAACGTCATGAGCGATACCTAATTCTTTGAGAATGTTTGCTGCCGCCTCCATCACAGGCCAATCCGAATCGGAGCCCATCACGATCGCAACAGTTGGCTTACTCATCGTGCTCTCCTGCTCTGCCGGCAAAGAATTCAGTTGCATGAAGTGCACGCGCACGCAGGCGTTTGGCATCTTCACCCAACACGGTCACGTGCCCTACTTTACGACCAGGTCGCACTTCTTTCCCATAGAGGTGGACTTTGAGCCCTGGATCACGCGCAAAGAGGTGGAGGTAGGCGCGATGCAAATCCGACGTATCCCCACCCAAGATATTTCCCATCACAGCATGCGGAGCCCGCATTCCAGTTGCTCCCAGCGGAAGGTCCAAGACTGCTCGCAGGTGTTGTTCAAATTGCGAAGTGATCGCCCCTTCGATACTCCAATGGCCAGAATTATGGGGACGCATGGCGAGCTCGTTCACTAAAAGATCTTCACCGACTAGGAACATTTCAACTGCCATCACACCCACCACGCCGGTTTTTTCAGCGATAGAAAGCGCGATCGCTTGAGCCTTGCCTGCGAGCGCTTCAGATAGATGTGGTGCCGGCGTAATCGTTTGGACGCAGATTCCGTTCTCTTGAATTGTCTCGGTGACCGCCCAGACCGCTGCTTGTCCATGGGGCGAGCGCGCTACTAGCACAGATATTTCTGCATCGAATGGAACTAATTCTTCAAGAAGCAACCCTCCATGCTTCAGCAATTCTGTAAGTTCATGCTCATTCTCAACCCGCCATACCCCCTTACCGTCGTACCCGCCGATCAAAGACTTCGCTATACAAGGAAAACCAAAATCGCGAGCTTCATCGATGTGGGCAACTTGTCTCCATCGCGGAGAGAACTCGGCTGCTACGAGTTCGCGCATCTTCACTTTCTCCTGAGCATACTGAAGCGCATTCGGTCCGGGCTGAAGCTTTTCTTCCAGCCCTTCACTCGCAACTCTGCGAAGAAGTGCGTTCGGTACATGCTCATGATCGAAGGTGACCACATCGCAACTAGCAACAAATGTGCGCAAAGTTTCATAATCGCGGAAGTCTCCAATGACGACATCGGGAATCACTTGAGTCGCGCATTCGTGCGCTGACTCCGCCAACAGTCGAAGGTGGATTCCCAGGGCTCCGGCGGGCGCCGCCATCATCCGGGCGAGCTGTCCCCCACCGATAACGCCCACGATCGGTGGTGCATTTCGACGAGAGGTCATACCCCCAGCCTACGGGCGATAGGCTCCACTTCGTGTTGAAAAAGCGAGCGCTGGAATTACTCCAGTTTGGCGTGGTCGGCAGCATTTCCTATGTGGTGAACTTCGCTGTGTTTAACCTCCTCGTACATACATCTCGGGCCCCACTCGACGCGCATCCAGTTTTTGGCCTAGTCCTGGCTGGAGTCATTTCTACAGCAGTGGCATTTATCGGAAATCGACTCTTTACGTGGAGCCATCGAAAGACTTCCTCGGTCGGTAGAGAAATATCCATCTTCTTAGCGCTAAATGCAATCGGTGTTGCGATTGCTGCTGGCACGTTGGGAGTTTCTCGTTATATCTTTCACTTCGACTCTGGTCTCGCAGACAACATCAGCGGAAATGTCATTGGAGTAGGGCTTGGCACCATCTTCCGATATTGGGGTTACGGCAAATTTGTTTTTACCGGAGATGGAAAACGTCCCCAGCAGTAAGCACGTGATCTCCTGCATCATTGCTAATGAGAAGTGCGCCTATGGCATTAATTCCGACAGCAGTACCCACGATTGACTCACCCTTGACCATTTCTGCGCGGACTCGCGATCCAATCGTTGAAGAGCGAGCCTTGTAACGCTCGAGAAACTCTGCATCTTCAAGCGACGTCAGTTCGGCAAAGCGTTTCACGATCTCAGCGATGAGCAACTCTCTGGCAGGTGAATCATCACGCTCCATCACGATCGAGGTCGCTCGTTCATCTGGCTTTTCGCCATCGGTGAGAGAGACATTTATTCCGACACCAATCACCACCCCGCCATCGGAGGTACTCGCCAAAATGCCACCTAATTTTCGATCGCTCACCATTAAATCGTTGGGCCACTTCAGTAAGACCGGAACGGTGGTGGTGGATCGCAAGGCATCGGCAGCTGCCACTCCCATGAGAAGAGGCGCCATCAGGAGCGGCGCCGGCCAATAGAGCGAGAAGAGCAACCCACTGCCTTTGGGAGCAATCCATGATCGATCGAGGCGCCCTCGACCCGCGCTCTGTTCCTCGGCCACCAGCAGGGCGGCTCGACCAGATTTCACGCGATTGACCAAGTCAGCATTGGTCGATCCGGTCTCTTCCACCACCTCGATGGCTTCCCCAGGCAGGCAGGATTCCAGCAGGTGGACCAGGAGTTCCCGATCGAGTGGGAGTCGTGGGGCAGAAGGCCAGGTCATGTTCAGTACCGTAGGACATGAATCGGGAAAAATCTCGTATAGGAGAGATTGAGGGAGCATGAGCGACATTCACACGACCGCGGGCAAGATCGAGGAACTCGGTAACCGCATTGATGCCGCCATCCACGCAGGCTCAGAACGGGCGATCGAGAAGCAACACGCGCGCGGTAAGAAGACTGCTCGCGAGCGCATCGCGCTACTCCTCGACGAAGGCTCCTTTGTCGAGTTCGATGAGTTCGCTCGCCACCGATCAGTGAATTTCGATATGGCTGAATCCCGCCCTTATGGCGATGGCGTAGTTACCGGCCATGGAACGGTCGATGGACGCACCGTCTGTGTCTTTGCCCAAGACTTCACCGTCTTCGGCGGCAGTCTCGGTGAAGTCTTCGGAGAGAAGATTGTGAAGGTGATGGACTTCGCTCTCAAAATTGGTGCGCCGATGATTGGGATTAACGACTCCGGTGGCGCGCGTATTCAAGAAGGCGTGGTTGCCCTTGGTTTGTATGCCGAAATTTTTAAGCGTAACGCGCACTCTTCTGGAGTGATTCCGCAAATCTCACTCGTAATGGGACCGTGCGCGGGTGGCGCGGTCTACTCCCCCGCTATGACAGATTTCATCGTGATGGTGGATCAAACATCACACATGTTTATCACTGGACCGGAAGTTATTAAGACAGTTACTGGCGAGGATGTAGAATTCGAGGAACTTGGTGGCGCTCGCACGCATAACACCAAGAGCGGTGTCGCGCACTACATGGGCCACGATGAAGAAGATGCCATCGAGTATGTGAAGTCGCTCCTCTCCTACCTTCCGAGCAACAACATGGATCCAGCTCCCGCATTTCCAACGGTCGCAGATCTCGAGATCAACGATACGGATGCTGCGCTAGACACATTGATACCCGATAGCGCTAATCAGCCGTATGACATGAAGAAGGTTATTGAAGCCATCCTTGATGACGGTGATTTCCTCGAAGTTCACGCGCTCTTCGCACCAAACATCGTGGTGGGATACGGTCGCGTGGAAGGCCACTCTGTGGGCGTTGTGGCAAATCAACCCATGCAGCTTGCGGGCACACTCGACATCGACGCCAGCGAGAAAGCCGCTCGCTTTGTGCGCACATGCGATGCATTCAATATTCCAGTCATCACACTGGTCGACGTACCTGGATTCTTACCTGGCACAGATCAAGAGTGGAACGGAATTATTCGCCGTGGGGCAAAGTTGCTTTACGCCTACGCTGAAGCCACTGTTCCGCTCATCACAGTCATTACCCGCAAGGCATACGGCGGGGCTTATGACGTGATGGGTTCCAAGCACCTCGGCGCTGATGTCAACCTTGCCTGGCCAACTGCGCAGATAGCAGTGATGGGCGCGCAAGGTGCAGTCAATATCTTGTACCGAAAAGAACTTGCAGACACGAAGAATCCAGAGAAGCGTCGCGCAGAACTCGTCTCTGAGTACGAAGACGCTTTCGCCAATCCATTTATCGCTGCTGAACGCGGTTATGTGGATGCGGTCATTCCACCGCACGACACTCGATCGCATGTGGTACGAGCGCTTCGCGCTTTGCGCAATAAGCGCGAGACACGTCCACCGCGTAAGCACGGAAATATCCCGCTCTAGGATGTCAACAGAGAGCGCCACCTCGGCATTTAGCGGATTCCAGATCAACGGAAATCCAACTCCAGAAGAAGTTGCGGCAATAGTGGCAGCTCTAAGCATTGTCACCGCACGGCAAAGTGCGAGATCACATGTGAATGCGACTTCACCTTGGGGCACACCGATTTTGCGCACGCCATTGAATGGCGCCTGGGGCGCACCACAATTTCGATAATGCCGCCACACGTCATCCTGGCTTCTGCCTCTCCTGCTAGGCATACCCTTCTCCTCAGATCAGGAATCACTCCAGAAATTATTGTGAGCGGTATCGACGAAGAGACTCCAGAACTTCTCGCACTCGGCCCCAAGGAATTGGCATACGAGTTAGCGCTGCGCAAAGCATCCGCTATCGATCCAGGTCGAGGTGACGGATTTATTATCGGTTGTGACTCCGTCTTTGAATTAGATGGTGTTGCTTATGGCAAACCCGGAAGACCAGAGGTAGCTAAAGAGCGGCTTCAACAGATGAGTGGTCGCACAGGAACCTTGCATACCGGTCACGCACTTATCAACATCGCGACGGGGAAAGTGGAGCGCGCCCTCACCTCTACCGATGTGACCATCGTAAATATGAGTGAGGCAGAGATGGATGCCTACATCGCCACGGGAGAGCCTCTTCAGGTGGCCGGCTCATTCACCATCGATTCACTCGGCGGCCCGCTAGTGGCTTCCATCCATGGCGATCCCTCCAACGTAGAAGGACTCAGTTTGCCTACCTTGCGGGAGCTCTTTGCCCGCCACGGGCTCGGCTGGGAGACCTTCCTCGCCCAATAACACTCGGCCTGAGGTTTAAGAGTGCGCCCAGCCAGGCGCTAGCCTGTGGGGGTGCGCAAAGTCCTCATCGCCAACCGTGGCGAAATTGCTATTCGAGTTGCCCGAGCCGCCCGTGACCATGGCCTAGCCAGCGTTGCAGTCTATGCCGAGCCCGATATCGATTCACTTCACGTCAAAGCCGCCGACGAAGCCATCGCCCTCGGCGGTAGTACGGCAGCAGATTCTTATTTGGTTTTCGACAAGATCATTGGCGCCGCCAAGAAGAGTGGCGCAGATGCCATCCACCCCGGATATGGATTCCTTTCGGAGAATGCGGAATTCGCGCAAGCAGTTATCGATGCTGGGCTCACGTGGATCGGACCGCCACCTGCCGCTATCCGCTCACTCGGCGACAAAGTTGCCGCTCGCCACATTGCCCAGCGCGCAGGTGCTCCACTTGTTGCCGGAACAAAAGATCCAGTTTCTGGTGCCGACGAAGTTGTCGCTTTCGCCAAGGAGTTCGGTCTTCCCATCGCCATCAAGGCAGCCTTCGGCGGCGGCGGACGTGGACTTAAGGTCGCGCGTAATTTAGAAGAAGTTGCTGAACTTTACGATTCTGCAGTGCGCGAGGCAGTGGCTGCCTTTGGCCGTGGTGAGTGTTTCGTTGAACGCTACATGGACAACCCACGTCACGTAGAGACTCAAGTACTCGCCGATTCTCATGGGAATGTGTCGGTTATCAGTACACGAGATTGTTCGTTGCAACGTCGCCACCAGAAACTTGTTGAAGAAGCACCTGCACCGTTTCTCAGTGAAGCCCAAATCGCTGAGTTGTATCGCGCGTCTAAGGCCATCATGAAAGAGGCCGCCTACGTAGGCGCTGGAACCTGTGAGTTCCTCGTCGGCCAAGATGGCACGATCTCTTTCCTGGAAGTAAATACTCGCCTGCAAGTCGAGCACCCGGTTTCTGAAGAAGTAACTGGCATCGATTTGGTACGCGAGCAATTCCGTATTGCTGATGGCGAGAAACTCACCATCATCGACCCAGTACTTCGTGGACACAGCATTGAATTTCGCATTAATGGTGAAGATCCCGGCCGAGGCTTCCTCCCTGCTCCCGGAAAGATCACTAAGTTTGTGGCGCCAAGTGGACCTGGAGTACGCCTTGACTCAGGTTTTGGTGCCGGCGATGTAGTTGGTGGTAATTTTGATTCACTTCTTGCCAAACTTATTGTTACCGGAGCCACTCGCAAGGAAGCCCTAGAGCGCTCTCGGCGTGCACTCGATGATTTCATCGTGGAGGGAATGCCCACAGCACTCACCTTCCATCGCGCAGTTGTGCGAGACCCTGATTTCTGCGATGAACCGTTCCGCGTACACACTCGCTGGATCGAAACTGAATTCAAGAACGAAATCCCCGCGTACGGTTCTGCTGAAAGTGGCGAAGCTGGCACGCGTGAAACGATTTCTGTGGAAGTTGACGGTCGCCGCTTTGATGTCACCCTTCCTGCTGGACTCGGAAGTGGCGCAACTTCCGCTGCTACTGGCGCTCGGCGTAGCGGCGCTCGCAAAGCAAACGCGGCAGCAACTGGCACCTCACTTGTGGCCCCTATGCAAGGAACTGTGGTCAAGGTTGCCGTTGCCGATGGCGCCACCGTCAATGAAGGTGACCTCATCGTGGTGGTGGAAGCCATGAAGATGGAGCAACCACTTAACGCACATAAAAGTGGCACGATCTCCGGGCTCAAGATCGCTAAGGGCGAAACCATCACTGCCGGAAGTGTGATCTGCGAAATTAATTAGTTCCTACACGGGCGCAAATGATCCCAGCGCGTGTCATGCAGAGCATTCTCCCCTGACTCTTCTACCCTCCTAAACATGGGCCTCTATGCAGCATTCGGATCGAACTTAGATCCTGCCCAGATGCTGCGCCGGGCGCCCCACTCCCCCTTCCAAGGTACCGGCTGGTTGGAAGGTTGGAGACTGACCTTCGGGGGCGAAGACATGGGTTGGGACGGGGCGTTAGCCACCGTTGTTGAGAGTCCAGAAGATCTCATGAGCCATGTTTTTGTCGGGCTCTACGAGATCACCGCTGAGGACGAGAAGAGCCTTGATGAATGGGAAGGGGTGACCATCGGGCTCTACAACAAAATTCGCGTCCGAGTTCACACCCTCGATGGCTACCCACTCGCCTGGCTCTATGTGCTCAATGGTTACGAAGGCGGACTACCTAGCGCTCGCTATTTGGGAACGATGGCTGATGCAGCCGAAGCCGCGGGTGCGCCTCATGATTATGTGACGGAACTTCGACGCCGTCCATGTATTTCAAACGGTTAATTAACTACTGCACTCCAGCTGTTGCTTGATGACGACATATTGCTCTTAGAGTTACCTGCGTAGAAAAGTTGCACTGAACAAGTTCCTTTAGCGAGCGGCTTCACCGAGATGGAAACCACTGCAGCGCTGGTGCTAGTGGTCTTTATGATCGAGCACGTGCTTGGAGTAGACACGGATGCTGAGATAAGTCCACTGGCAGGGGCTGAATTATTTGTCTTGAGCATCGCAGAGAACTTCGTACCTTTGACACCCTTCAGCGTCATGCGGCCCATATTTGTAGTCACAATGCGAGTTGTAATTGTTGCTGGACTAGATACACCTTCGCGTGGCTTCACGAGGGTGAAACTTCGCTCAACCGGTGTTGCTGGTGCAAACTTCGCATCACCTGATTGGGTGGCAACTACTGTGCAGAGAACGGGGTCGGGAGCGATCGAATTACGTAAGGCCTGCGCAAAGGAATCTTCTCGTTGCCCCAAAACTTCGCAGGTGCTCGAAGTCGCTGACTTAAATATGACCGGAAGTCCCGAGGAAGCAGTCGCCTTCAACGGCACCGTTGGCCCAAACTCGCGGCTAGGAATCGGTGGGAAGTTGATCGTTTGCGTGGTCAGCTCGGGCTCTGGCTGCGGTGCGGGTAAGAGACCGAATGCAGGAGTCCCAGGAAGCCCGTTTTTCAGCGCTGGGGCAGGAAGTACCGTTTCGGTTTCACCCTTCGGTTCTCGCACACTCTCTGGATCCTTCACAACGAATGGTGCAGGTGCAAATACCGGTGCAGGTGCAGGTGTAAATACCGGTGCAGGTGTAAATACCGGTGCTGGTGCAGGTGTAAACACCGGTGCAGGTGTAACTACTGGTGCTGGTGCTGGTGCTGGTGTAACTACTGGTGCTGGTGCTGGTGTAACTACTGGTGCTGGTGCTGGTGTAACTACTGGTGCTGGTGTTGGTGCTGGTGTAACTACTGGTGCTGGTGTTGGTGCTGGTGTAACTACTGGTGCAGGAGTTGGTGCTGGAGTCTCAGGCACCTCTGGTGTTGCTGGAATCTCAGGCACCTCTGGTGTTGCAGGAATTTCCGGTGCAGGTGTTGGTGCAGGTGTTGGTGCAGGTGTTGGTGCAGGAGTTGGTTCCGGAGTAGGCGTCGGCGCAGGAGTTGGTGCGGGAGTTGGTTCCGGAGTAGGCGTCGGTGCTGGAGCCGGAGTAGGTGAGGGAGTTGGTGCAGGAGCCGGAGTTGGTTCCGGCGTCGGTGCAGGAGTTGGTGTTGGAGCCGGAGTTGGTGTTGGTGCAGGAGTTGGCGTAGGTACAGGAGTTGGCGTAGGTACAGGAGTTGGTTCTGGCGTCGGTGCAGGTGTTGGCGTAGGTGTCGGCGTAGGTGTTGGCGTAGGAGTTGGCGTAGGAGTTGGCGTAGGTGTCGGCGTAGGTGTCGGCGTAGGTGTCGGCGTAGGAGTTGGCGTAGGAGTTGGCGTAGGTGTCGGCGTAGGTGTTGGCGTTGGTGCAGGTGTTGGTGTTGGTTCCGGAGTAGGAGTCGGTGCAGGTGTTGGTGTTGGTTCCGGAGTAGGAGTCGGTGCAGGTGTTGGTGTTGGTTCCGGAGTAGGAGTCGGTGTTGGAGCCGGAGTTGGCGTAGGTGCAGGAGTTGGTGTTGGTGCAGGTGTTGGTGCAGGTGTTGGCTCCGGTACTGCAGTGATTGTTACTGAACCAATACTTGTCCAATCACTCCGGTTATTGGTCTCATCAATCGCTTGCGCACTCACTGAGTAGAGCCCTGGAACGGTTCCGCATGAAATCAAGAGGTCGTTTCGGTAGAGGCCATCAAACTTCGTGCCGCTCCAAAGACCGGCATTCACAGTTGCGGTTGTTCCTGCACTTGCATTAACCAATCTGATAACGACAGTGGCAGTGCCATAGTCATCAGTGACACGAGCACTCAGAATTGAAAGAGTGCGACATACCTCAACTGAGGCAGGTGACACAGTGCCCGAAAGCACCACAGGCGGGGTGGTATCTAACACGGGAGGCGCCGCAACTGTGATCGTGCCGATGTTCGTCCAACCACTTGCCACATCATTGGTATTCGTAGCATTTGCTTGCGCCGTATAGGTTCCGGGAGTAAAGATACAAGGCACTACTTGATCATTTGCGAAGAATCCATCGAATGAAGTGCCAGAAGTGCGATAACCGGTAATGCTAAAGAAGGTTCCGCCAGAGGCATTCATCAGCCTCATGGTTACGGCCTTGATACCGAGGGCATCGGTGACATGAGCTGAGACTGCAGTGATGTTGTTACAGGCCACAATTGTGGTTGGAGTAATTGAGCCACCCACAATTACCGGACCGGTCGGTGTAGGAGTTGGCGTAGGAGTTGGCGTAGGAGTTGGCGTAGGAGTTGGCGTAGGTGTCGGCGTAGGTGTCGGCGTAGGTGTCGGCGTAGGTGTCGGCGTAGGAGTCGGCGTAGGAGTTGGCGTAGGAGTTGGCGTAGGTGTCGGCGTAGGAGTTGGCGTAGGAGTTGGCGTAGGTGTCGGCGTAGGTGTCGGCGTAGGAGTTGGTGTAGGTGTCGGCGCTGGCGCCGTGCCCGTTGTGGTGAAAGATGTAATGGTTCCGAGCAGTGGAGCCGCTCCCGCAAGTGGCCCGGTGTAGGACAAAATCTTCGAACGGAAGTAGTACTTGGTTCCCGGAGTAAGACCTGTCAGCGTGGCGGAGAGTGAGGCGTTCAAGGGGCTTGTCACGGCAAAAGCTGTCGCTTGGACTTCGACCGTTCCAGTCTCCAAAAGTGAATCCGTGCCATAGATAAAGTAATTGCGCGTATTGCTTGCCCCCGCATTGATTACCGACTTTAGTAGCGCGCCAGTATTCGTAATTGTGGTCACCGAGTTTGAGATGATCACCGGAGTGATGGGTGCGACGATGCTGTACTGCGCCACCGACTTGGTCACTCCCGAATCATTTGCCGCTTCGAATCGATAATAGGTTCCTTTGCCAGGGGTCAACGTGGGTACTACAACTGAAACAGTCACTGTGTCGGGACCCGACACTGAAGGCAAGACATACGCAACTGGCAGGACCGTAAGCGAGCTTTCCGTTCCCACAACTAATTTCACAGTGGTCGTTTGGCCCTGCGGATTCACCGAGCCCGTGAAGGTTTGGTTGGTGGAAACTAGCGAAGTAAGTGACTTGTTAGTTTGCACGATCGGCAGAAGACCGGAAGAAACCTTCGTTGTAAAACTCACCGGGGCAGACATCACGGACGCTGTTGAGTTACTTGATGCGGTCTTGTAGTAGTAGGTCGTACCGCCAGCGAGCAGCGAAATATCTAGGGTCACCGCTATGGGAGTACTCCCATAAACGGTGCCCTGAGTTGCTACCCCGGTGATTACGTCCGTAGCAAAAGTAGGATCAGTGGTGTACATGAAGAGCGCAGAGGAACTGAGACCACCAGGGTTCACTGTGCCATTTAATTGGGCGCTGTATGCCGTTACATTTGTTGCTGCGAGCGCCACTGGGGTGGGAGCTGCTGTCGGCGACGGAAGCGTAGTGAAAGTTCCGATTGGCGAGGTAGTCACCCCGGAAGAGTTAGTTCCTAGCACTCTGACGTCATACTGAGTATTTGCAGCCAGCGATCGTAGATTTGCAGTAACGATCGAAGTAGTCGATCCAGTTACCGA
>CAEZZQ010000003.1_pt1 | contig 32102 bp, 26 predicted proteins | sample 7266711 | NCBI WGS metagenome assembly CAEZZQ01 (sample SAMEA6813964, study PRJEB35770) | freshwater metagenome | biome: Freshwater; feature: Freshwater reservoir; material: water | place: Czech Republic | collected 2016-08-15 | depth 30m m
TGCTACATATTTGATCGATCTATTATTGACGTAATTCCGTTAAATACTGTGATTAGCGTTGAGCGCGAAATCTTTCCCGAGCTAGTTAAGCAACATGTACAAGGTTATGTTTCTGATGATTATTGGATCGATTTAGGAACCCCCGAGGCATTCACCAAGGCATCGGCAGATTTAATTACCGGTCGGGCTTACTCACCGGCCCTAGGAATTTTGAATATGGAGTACCTGGCAAATGCTGCAGAAATTGCAACCAGCGCCCGAATTACAGGAGGAACTTTTTTAGACAAGGGTGTCACGGTAGATGAGGCAGCGCATGTTCATCAAAGCGTGATTCTTGCTGACTCGCGGGTAGGCAGTAATGCACATGTAGAAAATTCTTTTGTCGGACGAGGGGTAAAAATAGGTTCAGGTATAAAGCTGGTAAATGTGGCAGTGGGCGATGGCGTAGAGATCCATGAAGGAACTACGGTTTCTGAAGGTGCACGGCTTAGCGCGTAGAGAAGTAGTCTTCCAGCGAAAGTGCGCTTCTTGGGTGTGGCGAATGTGCCGAGTAACCAACCGCAATCGCACCCAGAGGCTGCCACGCTTCATTAATGCCAAGAGTTTCGCGAACGATCTGTGAGCAGAAGATTGTCGATGAAATCCAGGCTGAACCTACGCCTTCACCGTGCAATGCAAGAAGGAAGTTCGCCACCCCGGCTCCACCAGCAATCATGAACATGTCCCGCTCGGAGTCATCTCGATGGTCCCCGTACGTGTGCGCTCCGTCGAGTGAAACAAATGCCAGGATCACTTCGGGTGCGTCGTAAAGAATTCGCCCACGCCGTAGGCGCTTCTCGATACTTTCAGCATCTGCACCCGATTTTTCTAAGTCAGTACGCCATGCTGCCGACATATGATCGAGTACTTCTACTCTCTGTGCGTTGAGCCGGATAAAGCGAAGCGGGTGAGTGTGGTGTGGCGCTGGGGCAGTCAGTGCTGCTCCTACTGCGATTTCAAAAACTTCCAACGGAATCGGCTCATCAGTGAATTCACGAATAGTGCGTCTGGTGGTAATCGCCTCTCGATGCCCAAGACGGAACCAATCATCCTTACTTTTACGGATGAGCGCGCTTACTCCTGGTCCATCTTCTGAAGTAACAAAATGATTGATGCCAGAGATGATGGCTACTGGGCTTTGGGTGAGTTTTTGGCGTACGAGTTCAGAGGCTGAGGCGATTTCATCGACGGTCGCCATGACAGTGGCCTCAAGCAGGTTGCCAGCATCATCTACTTTCCCTCTAAAGTCGTTGAGCACTTGGATACCTGCGGCTCCGATGGCCATATCAACCAGTCCATCGCGCCAAGCGCGGCCGAACGTGTCAGTGATGATGACACCAATGGTGATTCCTAGAGCTTTTTGAATATCGCCACGTATCTTGCGCGCACTCGCGTCTGGATCTAGTGGGAGAAGTGCGGCGAAGCCATGAGGAACGTCAGACATGTCAACACCGGCCGCCGCCATGATAAATCCGTGACGTGTTTCCACAATGGAGGTGCGTCCACGCTGGGCAACCACGCGCTGAGCCTCAGCGGCGATGGCATCAACGCGGTCAAGCGCTGGAACTAATCGATCTTCCGACTTGCTCACTATTTTGCTGGTGATGACGACGATATCTCCGTCGACAATTGAAGTATGAGCGGAGATGAGGGTAGCTAAATCATCACCAGCGTTAATTTGTGGAAGACCTGCTACTCCGCGGATAGTAATCACGAGAATGACAGCGCTAATTTCAGAGCCGCAGCTGCAATGTCACGAGAGGTTGCTAGATCCTTCATAAGGAGTGGGCGGGCAATTACCTTGAGTCCATCGAGGACACAGTCGTTGTCGACTTCGGCCACCAACCACCCATGCAAGAGGCCACCGTTGGCACGCGAACCATAATGTTCGGCGATACCAAAGGCGGAACTTTTCACGTCGATGGCCGCTAGGCACGCATCTGCCATGCCGCGTACAGGTGAACCGCCAATAATTGGCGAGACGCCGACTAAGGGTGCCTTTGATGCCATAAGCGCCCGCCGAATTCCGGGAATTGAAAGAATCGTTCCGATTGATACGACAGGGTTGCTCGGCGGAAAGAGGATGACGTCAGCGTTCTTGATCGCTTCGATGACGCCGGGAGCTGGTGTGGAGTTCTCCGCGTTGATAGGGATGATCCGAAGTGCCGGAGTGCTCGCGCGATACTTAATCCACCACTCTTGAAAGTGGATGAATCGACGACCATCTTCATCTTCGATTTCTACGTGTGTCTCAACCCGGTCATCTGTCATTGGAAGGAGCTGCACGCCCGGCTTCCATCGATCGCAGAGTGCAGCGGTCACTTGTGAGAGTGGAAAACCGGCGTTACGCATCTGCGTGCGCACAATATGCGTGGCGATGTCGCGGTCACCTAAACCAAACCATTGTGGAGCCACTCCATAGATAGCAAGCTCTTCTTTCACGACAAAGGTTTCATCGCGCCTGCCCCAGCCCTGCTCTTCATGTATCCCATTTCCCAAGGTGTACATCACGGTGTCGAGGTCAGGAGATATCTGTAAACCAAAGAGTTCGATATCGTCGCCGGTGTTGCCGATAACCGTTATTTCGGCATCGGGGGCGGCGGCCTTGAGCCCTCGCAGAAATCGTGCTCCTCCGATGCCACCAGCTAAGGCCACAATCTTGAGCCCAGTTGCGGCTGGAACCCTGGAGCCAGGCTCAGAAATTGTCATAGGGCAAGTCAATCATGGGCTACCCCCTCAACGACGCAGGAAATGTCCGATTTAGCCCACTCTGAACCGCGGTAGGGGTTGCCTACTCGCATTACAAGCGTGTAATTTACCTACATACATCGCGACCTGGTGCTAAAGATCTAGCGCTGGCGATCTGGCTTGATTGAGAGGAGCTCACTGTGAGCGAGAGTTTTCCCTTGTCCACCACGGAAAATCAAGAGATGACCTGGCAGGAGCGTGCACTCTGCGCCCAGACCGACCCTGAGGCATTTTTTCCAGAAAAAGGCGGTTCTACGCGTGAAGCGAAGCGAGTATGCCTTTCATGTGATGTTCGCTCGGAGTGTCTAGATTACGCTCTTGCTCACGATGAGCGATTTGGAATCTGGGGCGGCCTCTCTGAGCGCGAGCGACGCAGGCTTAAGCGCCGCGCCATTTAACCAGGCGGTACATGCGCTAGTCGTCACACATGACGGCGCACGTTGGCTCCCTGAATTAATCTCTTCGCTTTCAGATCTGACTTACTCGCCCCAATCAATCCGAGCAATCGATACAGGCTCTCTCGATCGAAGCATTGGACTACTTCAAGACGCATCGATTCCGCTTCGAAGTGCAGATCGCAATGCGGGCTTTGGTGAAGCAGTTAATTTAGGTGTTGATTGGATTACAGCAGAGATCGACACTGATCCCAGTAAAACGTGGATTTGGTTATTGCACGATGATTGCGCGCCCCTTCCAGACGCGCTCGAGAAATTGGTTTCCGCATTAGCCGATGCGCCGAGCGTGGCGATGGCTGGTCCCAAGATTCGTGGGTGGCACGATCGGAATCACTTACTTGAAGTAGGTGTTTCCATCGCTGGTAATGGTGCTCGCTGGACTGGTTTAGAGCGCCGAGAGCGTGATCAGGGTCAACACGATGGCGTGCAGGATGTTTTAGCGGTGAGTTCTGCTGGTGCACTCATTCGACTTGATGTCTGGCAAGAGCTCTCCGGCTTTGATCCACACCTCACCCTCTTTCGCGATGACGTTGACTTTGGGTGGCGGGTAAATGTTGCCGGACACCGTGTTATTGCAGTTCCCGATGCCGTCCTACTCCACGCCGAAGCGGCGGCCACGGAGCGACGAGAAATCGATGTCGAAGGCGCCACCTTGCATCGCCCGCACCTGCTTGACCGTCGAAACGCAAATTATGTCTTGTTAGCCAATTCATCGCGTTGGCGTTTACCACAGGTGCTGGCTCGACTCGTGGTTTCAACGGTAGTGCGTTCGATCGGTTACCTCTTTGCCAAACTTCCGGGTTATGCCGGTGATGAAATAGCGGCGCTTGCACTCATCCTTGCTCGTCCCGACCTTATTCGCACGGCCCGTAGAGTTCGCGCTCAGTCCAGGTTGCTTCCGGCTAGCGCTGTTTCGTCGTATTTGGCTCCTGATGGATCACAGATTCGATTGGCGTTTGAGTCTTTACGGGAATTGGTATTTAAGGGCATAGCGCCTATGTCAAACCCTTCTACATCTTTTTCTGATGCACGTTATGCCGTTGCCGAAGATGATGAAGAGATAGTGAAGAGTAATTCGTTCTTATTACGAGCACTTAAAATTCCGGCAGTTGCGCTCTTCTTAATTCTCGCATTGGTCAACCTTGTTGCTTTCAGAGGCAAGTGGGGCAATCTTTCAGGCGGCGCACTCCTGCCAGCACCCGCTAGTGGGGGAGACTTGATTAGTACTTACTTTGATTCTTGGCATCCCATCGGGATTGGCACTTCTACCCCTGCCCCACCTTGGATGTTAATTCTGGGGTTCTTCTCGATAATCACCTTCGGAAACCTACAAGTACTTGTCTCGCTCATCTTCTTTTTAGCGATGCCGATCACTGGCATCGCGATGCATCGCGCCTTGGGTAAGCATGTTTACGATCGTGGGATCCGGATCGCAGGCTCCGTCATATACGCCTTCTCACCAGTTCTGCTCATCGCCATGTCGGATGGGGAACTCACATTGGTTCTTGCTGCGATGCTCTTACCTTGGGCGCTGAGTATTTGGTGGAGTGGAGCCAGTTCAATACTTCAACATGAAAGTTTTTCGCAGGCAAAACTATGGCGGTCAATATTCGTCGCCATAATTATGATTGCACTGCTTCCACAGCTCGTATTTTCCTTTCTACTTGGGGTGGGTGCACTCACCTTCAAGGCGCGCACACAAGGCCGGAAGCGTGTAGGAATTTTGATTGCTCTCTTCGTGCTCACCCCTATCCTCGCTCTCCTCCCATGGTCGGTGAGTGCGATACTTCATCCCACTCTCTGGCTCCGCTCGTTTGGACTCGGTCCCGAAAGTGGTAATGCATGGAATCTTGCGCTCTTTAACCCTGGTGGTTTTTATTCGCCACCGTTCTGGATGGGTGCACCACTTCTGCTTGGTGTGTTACTGATCGTCATAAGAAGTGGACGCGCACGCATTCGTATTTTTGCCACTCTCAGCATTGCGGCGCTCACAGTTTCAATCTTGCTCTCGGCACTTACGGTGACCCCATATGGTTCTCCAGTTCCCAGCCGTATCTGGAGCGGTCCTGGTGTGCTCTTGGCGACAGCACTAGCAATCTATGCGCTTGCGCTTGTTTCTGATGGATTGAGTGACCGTTTAAGAAATTCTCCCCTCTCAAAACAACATGTTGAATCTCTCGTTACCACTGTCGCCCTCTTGATAAGTATTGCAACCGGCATTAGCTGGCAGATTCTTACACCTTCGCCTCTTAATTCGAATAGCGAGCAGATTCTCCCCGCTTTCGTGGCTGCATCATTGCAATCGACGGATCGGTCACGCGTCTTGGTATTGCGAGCTACCAGTTCAGGGACTAAGTATTCGGTGGTGCGCGAAGGAACTTCAGTTCTCGGTGATCCTGAGGTGAGCGGCCTCATGCCCGACTTGCTCGAATCCACCCTCGCTGAACTCATGACGGGTGGATCGAATACCACGACTCGAGTCCTTGGACAGTTCGCTATCAAGTATGTATTCGTGGCAGCACCTGCTCCCGCTGCGCTCTCAAGAGTTTTAGATGGCGTCGGTGGTCTCAGGCGAGTTTCAGCGACAGATCAAGGCGCGCTGTGGAAAATAACGTATCCGTCGGGGAGGCTAGTCTTCTTTAGCGATGGAGCAGAGAGTCCCATTGTGCTGCCCTCCAGCCGGGTCTCCGCTCAAGTGGCAATTCCAGGACCGGGAACACTTTCATTGAGCGAGAAGTTGGATCCTAAGTGGAGTTTGCTGCTCGATGAAGAGATTCTTCAGCCGGTAAAATCCGGGAGTTGGAATCCCACATATCGCATCAGCCAGGCTGGAGAACTTCGACTTACTCACGACAGTTCGTTCCGCAGACTTGCTCTTGGGTTGCAATTTCTGACTCTTATCGCCTTGCTCATCATGTGCCTTCCCGGCGGGCGACGCTGGGTTGATCGACCTGATGAAGAGGTTTCATGAAAAAGTATCTCTTCGTTGCACTACTTGCTATCACAACTTTGATCGTGTCCCTGCTTCCGCATGCAGCGGTTGAGAGCGAGTTGCAGAGCTTGCGCTACTCCCCAGAGATTTGTCCGGCGAGCAAGAACAGCACCCAAATTATTGTTGCGGGTTCCTCGAGTAAGGTGCAAATCTTTCGCGGCAAGAAATCAAAGGTGAGTGGAGTAAAGAAGAATTTTACGATTCTCACCCCACCGCCAAACGCGTGGATGGAGATCTCTGAAAGTGTCGGGGCTCCTGTTTTAGTTGATCGAAGTGAAGGACTTTCACTTCTTGCCTGTCCTGGAATTGCTGAGCCTGCTTGGTTTGTGGGTGGTTCAAGTGATATCGCGAGTCAAGACCAACTTGTGCTGGCAAATGATGGCGCGAGCGCGGCAACCTTGTTGGTGAAGATGTGGAGCAATCAGGATCGCCCGCTAGAAACAGCTATCACGGTTAGCGCACGAACTTCAAGAAACGTGCGGCTAGATACTCTTGCACCAGGAGTAAAATCGATGGTGCTCTACGTTGAGCCTCAAGTGGGTCGAGTCTCTGTTTCTCTGCAGTCAAAGCGCAAGACTGGATTCAAATCTGGGGGTGCGGATTACATCTCTGCAAGCGCGGCGCCTTCTCTTGAACAAATAATCCCCATTGTTATTGGGATCAAAAAGAGTGCAGCAAAAAAGTCCGCTACTAAATTGACAAAGAAAAAAGTGAAGAAGGCGCCAGTTATCCCTCGAGCAAGCGGATCGATTCGTACTCTCAGAGTCCTGGCGCCAGGTGAAAGTGGTGCCACCTTCACCGTAACCCTGCTAGCGAGTGACGGATCATATATTCCTGTGGGTTTGGATGGCATTTTGCTCGAAGCTGGTCGAGTGAAGGAGTTCACCTTCACGGCGAGTGTTCCACTGAATCTCTCCGCGTTACGCATTTCCTCTGATGCGCCAATTGTTGCAAGTGTCAATAATGATGACGTGGATTACGCTTGGTCTCCTTCTGTTGGCGGAATGGAAAAAGAGAGCGCGCTTCTAATACCACCAAAGGGCATCCTTGCGCTGATAGCTTCACGGGGCTCTCCTTTGGTGTTGGTAAAAGCTGGGTCTCGAGGCGTGACCTCGCTCCCCGTCTCAACAGAGAAATTAACAACTTGGGTGAACGAATCGAAGAACTGGGCCCTGATCAATGTCAGTAGCGACGGCACCGTGCATGGTTCAATCCTGCTTGCTGACTCGTCGGGTAGTGCACTCTTGCCTATTCGCAATCGTGTGCGGGTTGGAAGTGGGTCACTGCCGATGAGCGATCTTTCTGTTACCCGAGGTGGCGCGTCATTGCCCACTTCTGGGTGAGAGTCGCGATAACTTGCTCGTTATGGCTGGAAGAAAATGTTCAAAGAGCGCGTGCGACGGCAGCGCGGTGGCCACTTTGACATATATCTATGCCGATTCCATGGCAGTTCTTGGACCCTTAGCTACGTACGCTGAGCCGCACGCTTACGATCTCTGCGCTCTGCATAGTGATCGCCTCACGGCTCCCATTGGATGGGAAGTTGTGCGCCTGGAAGAAAACCACGCAACGCCGGAACCCACTGATGACGACTTGTTGGCCATTGCAAACGCGGTACGTGAGGCAGCTCGGCCGTTACATCAAGAAACGGTCACGGCAACGCTGATGCCGGAGCTGGGACGCCGCGGCCATTTGCGGGTCCTTCCCACCGATCAATAGCCACCGCTCCTAACGAACAAGAGATCCCAGTACTCTTTTCCTATGTACTCCTGGGGATTTAAGCCGGCTGCGCTCGATCAAGTAATCAAGGCCTATGACGTGCGTGGACTAGTGGGATCACAACTTACCGAGGACCTTGCCTATGCTGTGGGAACAGCTTTTGCACTCTTCGTTTCTGGCGCTAAATCTGTAGTTGTTGGGGAAGACATGCGACCCTCTTCGCCGTCGCTTGCATCAGCGTTTGCCGACGGAGTCATGGATCAAGGCATCGACGTAATGCGCATCGGCTTAGCTTCTACAGATCAGCTTTATTTCGCATCTGGTTTCCTCGACGTTCCTGGCGCTATGTTCACAGCAAGCCATAATCCGGCTGCATATAACGGGATCAAACTCTGTCGAGCCGGGGCAGCGCCAGTTGGTAAGGAGAGCGGACTTACACAGATTCGTGAACAGATCCTAGGAGCTGCGCCGCCGCTCGCCAGCCACCGCGGAAGCGCTCGCTACCAAGACTTACTCACGGAATATGCGCATCACTTGCTTTCGCTGGTTGATCTTTCGCAGATGCGCCCACTCAAAATCGTGGTCGATGCGGGTAATGGAATGGGCGGACATACAGTCCCCACTGTTTTCTCTTCACTTCCTATCGCACTCACACCACTCTTTTTCGAACTTGATGGTTCGTTTCCAAACCACGAAGCAAATCCGATCGAGCCGGCAAACATGCGAGATCTCCAAAGCGCTGTGATCAAGGCCGGTGCCGATATTGGTTTAGCATTTGATGGAGACGCAGATCGGTGCTTTATTGTTGATGAGCGTGGCGAGATCGTCTCACCATCGACTCTGACTGCTTTAATCGCTGCACGTGAGCTTGCCAGGAAACCAGGATCTACCATCATCCATAATCTGATTACTTCGCGTTCGGTCAAAGAAGTTGTCGAAGAGTTGGGTGGTCGAGCAGTTCGAAGTCGAGTAGGTCATTCATATATCAAGGCGCAAATGGCGGAAGAATCTGCGCTCTTTGGTGGGGAGCATTCAGGCCACTTCTATTTCGCAGATTTCTGGAACGCGGACTCAGGGATGTTGGCTGCTTTGCATGCTATGAGCGCTCTAGGAAATGCCCCTGAAGGAACAAAACTTTCTGCTGTGCTTCGCCCATACGATCGCTATGTAGCGAGCGGTGAAATCAATTCCACTGTGGAGGATAGTCTTTCCAAGATGAAAGAAATTGAGTTGATTTACGCTGCCCGCGAGGGAATTGAAGTTGATCATCTAGATGGCATCACAATTTCAGCTGCGCAATGGTGGTTTAACGTGCGAGCATCGAATACTGAACCGCTTCTTCGTCTCAACGTCGAGGCGAAAGATATAGTGACTATGGAGCTACTGCGCGATGAGGTTTTAGGAGTGATTCGGTCATGAGTGTTGATCAACGTTTACTCGATGTGCTGGTCTGTCCTGATTGCCATGGAACTCTTTCCTTGGTCAAAGACGAATTGCTTTGTAATAAGTGTCCGCTGGCTTATGAGGTTCGCGGTGGAATTCCCATCATGCTCGTGGAGAGCGCTCGTCGCCGCTCGTAGATACTCGTCGTGTGCGCAGAAGTTGGAGCGCTTTCTCTTGCTCGAAATCTAGGGCGGCTAAGGGATCAACTCGTCCGTACATCTCGCCGATATGGCGAATCTGTTCCGCTAATCGCCTTGTGGTCATCGCGCGAAGAGCAAAGGCAATCTCATCCGGAGAAGCGTTGTACTCACTCTCCACCTGTCTAATGAGGATGAGGGCCGCTTCGTCATGGTGGGTGAAGGGGCGATGGCGTCTATGGGCGGTGCGCAGTAGCCCGATGCGAGCTCGGTATCGCACCATCCGAGGGGTGATCCCCACGCGGGCGGCGAGCTCTTCAGCGCTATACATCTTTAGATTATGACAAAGAATTGTCATAAATGTCGAGAATCCACCAGATATGCGTGAAGATGAGGTCTGATAGTGGCACATTCCGAGATCTTCGAACTTTCAGGAGCGATGAGTTGAGTACCCCAAAACACGATATTGCTGATGCCTCACTAGCCGCCGCTGGTCGGATGCGCATCGAATGGGCCGAGCGCTCTATGCCCGTGCTCCGTTCCATTCGCGAGCGCTTTGAAATTAACAAGCCATTCGCTGGCATCAAAATTGCCGCCTGCATGCACGTCACCACTGAAACTGCGAATCTCATGATCGCGTTGAAAGCTGGCGGAGCAGAAATCGCACTCTGTGCCTCTAATCCACTTTCCACTCAGGACGATACTGCCGCGGCGCTCGTTCACGAATTTGGCATCAGCGTCTTTGCAAAGCACGGGATTGATCGCGATGGGTATTACGAGCACATCAACGCGGCACTCGATATTGCACCAAGTCAGGTATTTGATGATGGTTGCGATTTGGTCAACACTCTGCACACCACACGCAAAGAACTCTTGCCTGGTGTTCGCGGGGGATGCGAAGAGACCACTACAGGTGTCATTCGACTTCACCAAATGGCGAAGGATGGTGCGCTCACCTTCCCAATGATCGCCATCAACGACACTGATACGAAACACATGTTCGATAACCGTTATGGAACTGGCCAATCAACTCTCGATGCAATATTCCGCGCAACTAATACTTTGATCGCTGGCAAGGTAGTTGTCGTTGCGGGTTACGGATACTGCGGTAAGGGTGTTGCCGAACGTTCAAAGGGTATGGGCGCCGATGTAGTGGTGACCGAGATCGATCCTACAAAGGCGCTAGATGCAACGATGCAGGGTTACCGAGTGATGCCAATGGAAGACGCTGCAAAGATTGGCGACGTCTTCATCACCGTGACTGGAAACCGTGATGTATTGAGTCACGAGCACTTCTTGGCTATGAAAGATGGCGCCATCATGGCTAACTCTGGTCACTTCGATATCGAAATCGATGTGAAGTGGTTGGAAGACAATGCCACTACCAAGAACAGCAAGATTCGTCACCAAACCGATGAGTACGTGATGCGCGATGGACGTCGCCTTCTTCTCATTGCTGAAGGTCGCCTTGCTAACCTCGGTGCCGCTGAGGGTCACCCTGCCGCTGTGATGGATATGTCCTTTGCTGATCAAGCGCTCGCGGCTGAGTGGCTTGTTGAACACGCAGACGGTCTTGGGGCTGGCGTTTTCGATGTCCCTGTAGAGATCGATAAGGAAGTTGCCCGCCTGAAGCTTGCCAGCATGGGCGTAAATATTGATGAGCTGACACCAGCTCAAGAGAAGTACCTCAACTCTTGGGATCACGGGAGCTAATCCACAGCTGAAAATCGACGCTAGAGGGTCGGTGATAAGTGCGAGTTAATTGAGCGGTGTTTGAATTTCTACTTCCGCTCACTTGTCTCCACTGTCGCCGACCCTCTCGCTTTTCACTCTGTGAAAAGTGCAGTGCACCCTTTCGTGACGTGCCGCGCTGTGTGGCACACATCAGTGGTGTCCCTCTCTGGGTAACTGCCAATTACGCCGGAAGTGTGCGCCGAGCAATCGTGGCCTATAAAGAAGAGGGCATTTCTTCACTTCGCAAACCTCTGAGCTTTGCTATTGCTAATGGCATCGCACACTTTGTCCAGCAGTACGAAGATCTTGTGGTGGTGCCCATCCCCTCACGCATTCAGGCGCTTCGTAGTCGGGGAGAAGATGCCATCGGCGAATTGGCGCTCGCCGGTGCGCGGGCCGCGGGTTTACCCCCGCTCGCTCTGCAACGGATGATTCACATGAATCCTTTGGTGCGAGATCAAGGGGGATTAGGTGCGGCCGCCCGGCGAGAGAATATGGCCGGCGCCCTGGAACTTGCCTCCTCCTCGGGGGCGCGTGCGTCGGCTCACCTCGTGCTCATCGATGATGTGGTCACCACCGGAGAGACGGTGCGGGCAGCTATCGCCCTCTTCCCGCCTGGGAAGGTAGTGGGGGTGGTCGCAGTTGCGCGGGTTTTAGCCCCTCCCCGGAGCCGGTAGGAGAAGCCGATTGGCGAGATAGCCCGGCGACGGGGGTACCGGTCATCGCCTACGATGGAGACCTAAATCGTCCTCGAACAAAGGTAGGCCAGTGTCCGCACTTCTTGACCGAATTCTGCGAGCCGGAGAAGGCAAGACGATTCGCCGCCTCGAGAAGATCGCCGCCAGCGTCAATTCACTCGAGGCAGATTTCCATGCCATGAGCGATGAAGAGCTTCGCGGCATGACGGCAGAATTCAAAACTCGCTTAGCTGCTGGCGAAGATCTTGATGACATCCTTCCTGAGGCTTTCGCGGTGGTACGTGAGGCGGCAACGCGCACGCTTGGGCAACGCCATTACGACGTGCAGCTTATGGGTGGCGCGACACTCCATGGCGGCAACATCGCTGAAATGAAGACGGGTGAAGGTAAGACTCTGGTCGGCACGCTACCGGCTTATCTCAATGCGCTTTCAGGTAAAGGTGTCCACATCATCACGGTCAATGATTACTTGGCCGAACGTGATAGTGAATGGATGGGACGTATCCACCGCTTTCTCGGTCTTACCGTAGGCGTCATCCTTGGTTCGATGACTCCGGCTGAGCGACGTGAAGCGTATAACTGCGACATTACTTATGGCACCAACAACGAATTTGGTTTCGATTACCTGCGCGACAACATGGCGTGGGCTTTGGATGATTGCGTGCAGCGTGGACATAACTACGGAATTGTCGATGAAGTCGACTCCATCCTTATCGATGAAGCGCGTACTCCGCTCATTATCAGTGGTCCGGCCGATCAACCCACCAAGTGGTACAAAGAGTTTGCCACTCTCGTTAAGTCACTCTTTCCTGGTGAGCACTACGAAGTAGATGAGAAGAAGCGCACCGTCGCTGTTATTGAAGAGGGAATCACGAAGGTAGAAGAGCTTCTTGGCATCGATAACCTTTACAAGTCGGAGAACACTCCCCTTATTGGTTACCTCAACAATGCTCTTAAAGCTAAAGAACTTTTCAAACTTGATAAGGATTACGTCATCATGAGTGGAGAATTACTCATCGTAGACGAACATACTGGACGTATTCTCGCAGGGCGTCGTTACAACGAAGGAATGCATCAAGCGCTCGAAGCAAAAGAAGGCGTTGAGATTAAGGACGAGAATCAGACTCTCGCGACTATCACTTTGCAGAACTATTTCCGTCTCTACAAAAAGCTCTCGGGTATGACTGGTACTGCCTCAACTGAGGCTTCAGAGTTCGATCAAATTTACAAGCTTGGTGTTACTCCCATACCGACAAATCAACCGATGCAACGTTTGGATCAAGCGGATTTGGTTTACAAAACCGAAGAGGCAAAATTCGCTGCAGTCGTTGAAGACTTGGTCGAGCGTCACCGTAAGGGCCAACCAGTATTGGTCGGTACGGTCAGCGTTGAACGCTCCGAACACCTCAGTGACTTGCTCCGAAAGCGTGGGGTTCCACACGAAGTTCTTAACGCTAAACATCATGAGCGGGAAGCATCGATCATCGCGCAAGCTGGTCGTAAAGGCGCAGTCACTGTCGCTACGAATATGGCTGGCCGTGGTACCGACATCATGCTCGGCGGAAACTCGGAATTCATGGCAGATCTGGAATTGCAAAAGCGCGGTCTCTCCCCAGTGGACACCCCCGAAGAGTATGAAGCAGCGTGGCCAGCTGAAGTGGAGCGTCAACGCGCCGCGGTAGCGGCCGAACACGAATTAGTTATTTCCCTTGGTGGTCTCTATGTCCTTGGCACGGAGCGACATGAATCTCGTCGTATCGATAACCAGCTGCGTGGACGTGCCGGACGTCAGGGTGATCCCGGTGAATCACGTTTCTATCTCTCACTCGGTGATGAATTGATGCGTCGATTCAATTCTGGCTTGGTGGAGCGCTTCCTTGGTGCCGCCGGAATTCCTGATGAAGTTCCCATCGAATCTAAAATGGTAAGCAATGCGATTCGCTCCGCACAAACTCAAGTTGAGTCGCAGAACTTTGAAATTCGTAAGAACGTCCTCAAGTATGACGACGTCCTCAATCGTCAACGAACCGTTATTTATGATGAGCGCCGTCAAGTTCTGGAAGGTGCTGAGCTCAAGGAGCAGATTTCAGTCTTTGCTGAAGAGACCATCGAGGCGTACATCACCGGAGCAACAGCCGAAGGTTATCCAGAAGATTGGGATCTTAATCAATTATGGATTGCGCTTGGCAACCTCTACCCCATCTCGCTTACGATTGAAGCAATCGAGAATGAATGTGGTGGTCGCGACGGGGTCTCAAAGGATTACCTCGTGGAGAAAGTTATTGAAGACTTGCGCGGACAGTACGACGTTCGCGAAGCAGATGTCACCATAGAGGTCATGCGTGAATTAGAGCGTCGCATTGTGCTCTCAGTGCTAGATCGTAAATGGCGCGAACATCTCTACGAAATGGATTACCTCCAAGAGGGAATCGGTTTACGTGCGATGGCTCAACGTGATCCACTGGTGGAATACCAGCGCGAAGGCTTTGAACTCTTCGCTGCCATGATGGATGCAATCAAAGAAGAGTCGGTTGGCTACGTATTCAACGCACAGGTAGAAGTTGAAGAAGCCGCTCCGCAAAAGCCCACACAACTTGTCTATACCGCGCCTTCAGAGAGCGGTGAGACCTCATCTACCGTCGCTCGCGAAGACGGCACTCCGCGCAGTGCGCCCTGCCCATGTGGCTCTGGCAGAAAGTACAAGCGTTGCCACGGAGACCCTAGAAACCGATAACCGGACACCGATAACTGGAAACCGATAGTGGGTTAGCCGACAATAAAAGAAGTGGTCAGCCAACGACCATCCAAACCTTCAAGTCGCATGGCAACAGCACGTACGCGTTGATCAAGTGCAAAGAGCACGCTTGCTTCGGCGATACCGTCAGCAGGTTCGCATAAGTGCACCTTCATTACTCGAGGCATTCCCTTGAGTTGTCCAAATCTGCGATCGAGGTGGGCGTATACCGGGCGGTTACTCCACCTCACCAGTTGGGCAACGTTACGTCGACCAGCGAGTACCTCTAGGGCGGCTTGGCTATATTTTCCGGCCCAGATTCGCGGATGGGGCAGCGCAGCTCGTGGTGTGGGTTGCGGATCAAAATCTGGGTCGCTCACTAGATGGAGCGGAAAGGCGCTCTCTTCAAGCCCGAGATCGAGTTCGGCATGATGAACTATTTCCAGAGTGGGGGTGGGAAAGAGGGTCACTCCGATATCGCGGCGATGTGGTTGGAAATCTAGCTCTAGCGTGGAAATTACTGTGTGTGCGAGTGCGGTAGCCATAGGAGCCTCTTCTCGTCGGTGGTGCTCCTAGGCTCCAGTAGCGCTGCGTAGTTAAATATCCACCAGATGGCTCACCCCGCCTCCACCCTTTTCTCAGGTTGTGGATATCGCTCTGTGTAAGCAGGGGAGATGGAGAAATCTGCCACCATGAAAATACCTCGCAGATTCCCGCGTCCCTCGCTCTTTGCTCTTCGCTCCACAATGATCTCCATTGCGCTCCTGCTCATTGCCTTGGCAGTGATCCAACGGGTGGAACATCGGGTTACGGTGTGGACGCTGACCCATGATTTAGCGGCCGGCACTTCTCTGCGCGCTGAAGATTTGAGTAAGAGCTCGGTGACTCTCAATGGTCACGCAGTGCATTATCTAGATGCTCGAACAAATCCGAAAGATTGGATTGCACTTCAGGATCTCTTTGCTGGTGAGATCCTCTCGGCACGCTCAGTCAATAAGAGCGATGACAAGTTGATTCGTCGAATCGTCTCCATCAGTGTTGAGGAGAATCATCTACCAACTCACCTGCTGCGCGGACAAAAAATTGACCTCTACGTGACGCCGATGGGTTCACAGAATGACATCCTTGGCGCACCGGAACGAGTTGCTGAGGCATTGGTAGTGGAAGGTACCCAGATTCAGGGAGTACACACCGGCGTCGCGCTCTCTGTAGTGGATCAGCAAGTGAGTGCCATCGTTGAAGCTGCCCAACGAGGACATCTTGATGTCGTGGGATACCCGAAATGAGTGTGCAATATGTGGTCGCGCTAAAAGACGCGAGCGTAGAAGAGGTGGTCCTCGAAACATGCTTCGAAATGGGGTGGCAATTGCGTGATCGAGCCTCCTCTTATGCCGATGGTTTACGGTCGGCTACTCGATTTGGTGTCACTTTCTTCATCACTGACCTGTTGCCAGCTCCGGTAGATGTCAGTGAAATAAATGGTTTGAGAATCGTAAGCATTGCCCATCAAGGTGAGGAGCGATCTCTATATACGCCACCTTTTCATCGTAATTATGTGCAGGTCGCCTACTCGGATCACCGGCAATTAAAAATTGCTTTAGTAGCGTTGCAGAGCAAGGAAGGTCTAGGAAAGTGCATTGGCATTACGAGCGCGTCGCCTAATCTGGGCAGAACCATGACAGGAATTCATCTCTTGGCCGAAATGGTGAGTGTGGGAAGCGCCATCTCACTCGGTGCTCTTGATTCTGCAGATGTCGGAGCTCATCGTCTGCTTGATGTGGCGAGCAACATCTCACACATAGATGGCCGGCCCTGGGAAGAGCACGAAGTTTTCCAAGGGGCACACCTACTCACATACGGCGATGCGCATCCGGCTGATCTCTGTGATGATCTGCGCGGGGCCTTTGCTTTTAATCTGATTGATCTCGGCTCCAGTTGTACATTTCATCCGAATGAGAAACGCACGCGCTCCCGTCGATACTTTGAGGGCATTGACGCTGTTGACTCCTTGCTTTTGCTGTTGGACGACTCAGCTAAAGGGGTGATGCAAGCATTTGACTTACTTCACATAATTCAAGAGCGCGTCCCGAACACCGCAGTTCATTTCTGTTTCAGTAGAAGTTCGGGGAAGAGCGCCAATCTACAACTCCTGCGATCACGAGGATTCTCACCGCAGACTATTCCTGATGCGGTCAAAGAGATGGCTGATGTGGAAGGTGGGAAGGGGTTGGTGGGAGAGCGGCATCGACGTTCGCCATACCGGGATGCCATCCTGATGATTGGCGAATCGCTACAACAAGATTTTCTAGAGCAAACTGAGATACATTCGGGCGATGCGCGCACTAATCGTGGACTGGGGCGGAGTTCTCACAAACGCGCTTCGCGAACCCTTTGAAAGATGGGCCGAAGATGAGGGCGTGGACCATGACCACTATCTCAGTGTTCTCAAGGATCTCTTGGGGCAGAACACCTACGATGCACTCAATCCGATTCATGCGTTAGAACGTGGCGAGGTATCGAATCCCGATTTTGAAAAGATGCTAGGCGCCAAACTCAAACGAACAGATGGTAAGCCGCTTGATTCAGTAGGCATGTTAGAGCGCATGTTTTCCTACATCGAACATGCACCGAATATGAACGCTTTGGTGCGCAGGGCCCGCGAGAAGGGGATCGCGACTGCTCTCCTCTCCAATTCCTGGGGAAACACGTATCCGCGAGATCTTTGGGATGGCATGTTTGATCACGTGGTTATCTCCGGGGAAGTGGGAATGCGCAAGCCAGAAGCGGAAATCTTTCACTACACGCTCGGTTTGCTTCAGGTGGAGCCATCGGAGGCGGTCTTTGTGGATGATCTGGTGAAGAATATTGAAGGGGCCCGAGCCGTAGGGCTGGTGGCTGTTCATCACCGCGAATATGAAAGCACGCTACTGGAGCTCGAGGCCCTCTTTGGTTGCTCGCTCACCTAGTGAGAGAATGGATTCATGCGGATCTACGTCCCAAGCACCTTTGCTCTCGCCACGGAGTGGCTGGCTATAGGAACTTTCTCGGTCGATCGCGCTTACGCAGTAACTGAGGCACTTGCCGAATGGTATGAGCAAGGCGATGAAGAAGAGCTTGAGTACGTAGCGGCAAGTATTGCGGCCAAAGAGTCCCTCTTCCTCATCTCTCAAGAAAAAGCAGACGCTACATTCCGCCGTGTCGTTTTAGCTTTTGATGTGCCCGAATCCTTTGTGGGCGATGAGGTAGAGCCTCGGGGTGGTATTGCGATCAATGGCATGCTCACTTTTACAGAGTTGCAATCTGCATTGATCGATGGAGACGAGGCGCTTGTCGATGTGAGGAGTGCCGCCAGACTCCTCGATCGGGCTGCTGCGGGTGATGGCGAAGCACAATTTGTAGTGAGCGAAGTTGAAGGACATGAATTGTTGTGGTTTGGACCCACCGAAATTGAATTCGTTTTACAAGTGGATAAGTAGATGCCCACGTTAGATGAGTTGGTCGGCGGAGGATCTGCGCTCACTGCGGAAGATCTGATCACACTCCATACCCTGATTGCTGATTGGCAACTTTTAGCTGATCTCTCTTTTGCGGATTTACTTTTATGGGTGCCACTACGTGCAGACGCTAATAGTTGGCCATCAGGGCACATGGTGGTCGCGCAGATGCGTCCCACTACCGGTCCGACTGTTCTCCCCAATGATCTAGTCGGCACACAAGCCGCCTGGGGAACACGTACTGATCTTGATGGCGCGCTCAGTGAAGAGAAGATTATGCGATCACGCGCGGAGGTAATTCGAGATGGCTTCTCGATGCGCGATGAAGTCATTCCAGTCCGCCACAACGATCGCGTGATTGCGCTGGTGAGTCGTCACACGAATGCCAACAATCAGCGCACTGCAGGACGCCTCGAAGAGATCTATCTGCAATCCAGCAACGATCTTGCCGAAATGATGGTCGAAGGTCTTTATCCGATTGCAAACGCCACCGGGAATGTACGTGTGGGTGATGGATTGATTCGTGTAGATGCACAGGGCAAAGTGAGTTTTGCTAGCCCTAACGCGCTTTCGGCGCTTCGCAGATTCGGTATTCAATCAAGTATTGAGGATCAAGATCTCGGAGTTGTCGTTACGGAGGCTTTGAAGTTCGGTGCTCGTACGCCGGTTGATGAATCACTCATTCCGCTCTTTCAAGGAAGATCCCATCGAGAGACAGAGATTGAACGCCGTGGTTCCATTCTCGATGTGCGAGTGATATCCCTTTCTAGAGAGCATCAAAAGTTGGGAGCGCTCGTCCTGCTTCACGACGTCAGTGAGATTCGACGAAGAGAACGCGAACTCCTCAGCAAAGATGTCACCATTCGGGAAATTCATCATCGGGTAAAGAACAATCTTCAAACAGTCTCGGCACTGCTCCGCCTGCAGGCGCGTCGATTAGAAGATCCCGCCGGTCGGGCCGCTCTCGATGAGGCGGTGCGTCGAGTGGCTGCAATTGCCGTAGTACACGAAACGCTTTCAAATGGTGCAGAAACCGACGAGAAGGTGGATATCGACCTCATTATCGATCGCCTCATGGCCCTCGTTGTAGATGTATCTCCCACGAGCGAGCGTATCTCTGTCGTGCGAGCTGGCAATGCTGGACATTTGCCACCGCACCGCGCTACCCCGCTGGCCATGGTGCTTGCTGAACTCTTCCAAAATGCTTTGGAGCATGGGCTTGCATCAAGTGGAGAGACATTGACGGTGACCGTGACCAGAGAGGCCAATGCGCTGGAGATCAAGGTCTCTGACGATGGAGCGGGGTTGCCCTCAGATTTTGATCTTGCATCTTCGACACATTTGGGATTACAAATCGTGAAGACGCTTACTGAGAATGAATTACAGGGATCGATTTCGTTGAAGGAGAGATCTGGCCCTGGAACAGATGCGCTGCTGCGCATTCCTCTCTAAACACACATATCGCCGTACTTCAAAAAGGATGCTCTATGCAATCCACTCCAACCTAGATACCGTGCTTTAAGTTGACTGAGGTTCACTCAGTTGTACTCAAGGGAGAAGCACTTATGGCTACAGATTCAGAAATCACGCGAATAATAGGGCTATATACAAAAGGTGCTGGCGCAGGAGATGCCGCAAGTCTTGATGAAGCATTTCATGACAATGCCTACTGGTTTGGTGCTATCGGAGATACTAACTACGCGCTTTCGAAGGCAGAGTTCACGGGTATGGCGGTGGCGCAACCCGGAGATACTGGGAGTTTGGTATCACGTACCGTTTCGACCCATCAAGTAGGAGACTCGGCCACTGTTGTCGTGGAAGAAGAAAACTACTGGGGCGCACTCTCTTTTACAGATACGTTTCAATTGAATCGCATCTCAGGAGTATGGAAAATTGTATGCAAATCATTCGTCCATACTGGCGGTTCACTGCCAGGGTAATCTGAGCGCAAATTGTCCAACGTGGAAGATATGCTCCGTTAATCGGCAAAATTATTTAATTCGCGAGAGCATATCTTTCATCAACAAAATGTGAGCCGTACCTTCGCTCGAAGATAAAAGGGCAGTTCGAGTATGCCAAATAAATCTGTGAGATGACTGAAGAGATTACGCGGTGCGTGCGCGGTTACGTGCGGCGCGACGCTTTAGTGCGCGGCGTTCATCTTCTGAAAGTCCGCCCCAGACGCCGGCGTCTTGTCCGCTCTCCAAAGCCCATTGCAGACAGGGAGCCTGAACGGGGCAACGAGCACAGACAGCTTTTGCTTCTTCAATTTGGGCTAAGGCAGGACCGGTATTACCGATCGGAAAAAAGAGCTCGGGATCTTCATCCCGGCAAGCTGAATCGTGTCGCCAATCCATCGCCCACCGCTCACTCACTGGCGCTCTTAGCGCCGCTACTCGTGGATCCCACATGGTGGTGGTCATCTCACGAACCCCAAGCAGGAAGATTGCCTCCCTGTGGGCATTGAATCATCGGCGAACTCATAGCGCATGTTGAAATGCGGGGAAGGTGCGTCTCAGACGTGATAATTGTCGGGCAGGCGGTGGATTCATTCAAGGACAACGGGATGATTCGCCGGCTTTTCTAAGGTGATTCTCATCTCTCAATGAGATCGAAACGGACATTTAGGGTATTTCGTAAAAGGTTGGTGAGATTTCTTTGGGCGCGTGAGACGCCAAGCTGTCGGTGGGAGGCGGTCTACTTGGCTCATGGCCATTCACCTCCTCCTTGGCGCGCCCGGAAGCGGGAAGAGCGCGCGAGCAGTGGCCGCCACCAGAGAGTGCCTCGAAGGTGGCGCCCGCCCACTCTTGTTGGGCTTTGGTCGGGATGCGGTAGCGGGGCTGCGGGAAGAAGTGGGGGTCAACGGGGTGCGCCGCGAACCCATTGCCCGTACTTTCCATGGCCTAGCTTTTTCGCTCCTGCAAAAACACCATATTTCCGGACCCACACCTTTCTTGCTCTCGGGCGCCGAGCAAGATGTATTCATTCGTCGTCTGCTTGCCGAAGGTCTCACCACGTGGCCTACGGCATTTTCAAAAGCCGTAGAGAGTGCCGGTTTTGCGAAAGAACTCCGCGACTTACTTTCGCGTGTTGTAGAGCGAGGAATTTCACCAGAAGAGTTAGTCGCGATCGGAGAGCGAGCGAAGCGACCAGAGTGGGTAAGTGCGGCACATTTTTATTCCTTGTATCTTGCAAAGCTGGCCCAGGAACGACCCGGCGCAATCGATCCGAATGCGTTAATTCTTCGCGCAGTAAACCTCTTAACAGATGATCCGCCTCTCCTTGGCCAAGTTCGCGCATCTTTTGACCTCATCATTGTTGATGACTTTCACGAGGCCGATCCTTCCCAACGAATGTTGCTCTCGCTCATCACGCAGGATTCCTTATTGGTAACAGCGGACCCAGCCTCTGCCGTGGGTAAGTTTCGTGGAGCCGATCCAGAAGGTATGGTCTCAGCTCTCGAAAGTATGGCCGCAGAGCGGCGAAGTGAACTTGTTACTGAAATTCTCAGTGTGCAACACCGTACAACGAGTGAAATTACTAAAGTTCTTAACCAAATCCGTAGTGAAATACCGCGAAGTGAATACTCAAAGGCTGCAACCACCTCGCGTTCCGGCGGAGCAATTCGCATTGAAAACTATGGCTCTGCAATAGATGAAGCTACTTCGGTTGCACTCTGGTTCCAAGAGTTGCATGTGATCGAAGGTGTGAGTTATCGCGATATGGCTGTGGTTACTAGAAATAGCAATACTGAACTCTTTCGAATCGCCTTCTCGGCCTTAGGTATTCCTATTACACACACACCAGATCTTTCATTAGCTGAGCGAAATGCAGTGTGGCCCATCTTTACGCTTATCTCCCTGGCAGATGCCTCACTCAAGCCACAGTTCGATGCGCACCAACATGACGCAGAGATCGAAGAACTCATGCTCTCTATCTACGGAGAAGCAGATATGTTTGACATTAAGCGACTCAATGAGCTTCGCTTTCGCTCAGGATCAAGCGAAACCTCACTCTATGAACTTCTCAATGAGCGAAACGATCTGCCCACAACGCGTATTTCGAAGTACATCGAAGGAGTGCGCAAAATTCTCTCGAAGTCGGGTGGTCGCACCGATGAGATCCTCTGGAAGGTATGGCAACTCCTCTCAAGTGCCGGTGAACCCGCCGCCATGTGGCAGAGCGTGGCGCTCTCCGGTGGTCGTAAAGGCGAGGCTGCGCACGAAAATCTAGATTCACTGATTGAGCTAGTACAAAACGCATCACGCTACACAGAGCGCAAACCCCGGTCGCGTGTCATGGAATTTGTGCACGAGATGCAAAGCCAAGAGTTTGATGCAGATGTCATCAGACCAAGACGTATTGAGCGAGAACGCGTGGCAATATCTAGCGTTCATCGAGCACGTGGCAGGCAGTGGCGGGTGGTCGCTATCCCATCGCTCAATGGTGGCGCATGGCCCAATCTCACACCTCGCGGTTCGCTCCTTGGCAGCGAAGAGTTTGTGGAACTTCAAGGGAGGAGTGATGACACTGGAAGCGCAGAAATCCTCAAACTCAATGCCAGCAGCGCACTCTTGATCGACGAACGCCGACTCTTACATTCTGCCGTGGGTCGTTCCGGGGAGTACCTCATGATTTCAGCAGTCACCGGCGAAGATTCCAGACCATCGCGTTTCTTTCGCGACATCGGTCAGGAGTTGGCACCAGATTCAGCAGGTGTCAGCAAGGTTTCGGATCGGCTCTCTCCTGAGTCCTTCATCTCTGCACTTCGCCATAGAGCCACAGGAGAAGGTGGGGGCATGATTGCTCCTGCAGAGACCACGCCAGAACGCGCTGCTCAGATTCTTGGTTTTTTGGCGAATGCAGATGTTGCGGGCGCCGATGTTTCGAATTGGTACGGATACCGCCCGCTCTCTGATGATCGCCCAGTGGCTGTTGAAGACGAAGAGATTCGGCTCTCTCCGAGCAACATCGATGCATTCGAAAACTGCCAACTACGTTGGCTTCTCACGCAAAATGGTGGCCAACGTGGTGATAGCAAAGAGCAAGCACTCGGCATACTCATTCATCAGGTAGCTGAAGGTTTGATCCAACCAGATATATCCGCGAGTGACTTAAAGGCGAAATTTGATAGCGGGTTGTTGGCTATCGATCTTGGTAAAGGTTGGGTTCGTTCATCGTATGAAAAGAGCGCGAATCGAATGTTTGAAAACTTGCTTTCCTGGCATGCAGCAAATAATCGCACCTTGCTTTCAGTTGAATCTCAGATAGATATGCATATTGGCCGAGTTCATCTCACCGGAAAAATTGATCGGCTTGAGAGCGATGAAAATGGTAAGACCATCGTGGTCGACTTAAAGAGTGCGAAGACCGCGATCTCTAAGGCAGATGCGCAAGCTACTCATCAACTCAGCGCATATCAGCTTGCAGTGGCTGAAGATGGCGTACGAGATCTTGAACTTGCGCCACCTGCAGGCGGAGAGTTGGTCTATCTCGGTGGAGAGAAATTATCCTCGCGAGTGCAGAGTGAGCTTGGAATTGACGAAGTAAAGCAAGCGCTAGGCGAGATCGCACTCAAGATGTCTGGCGCATTCTTTGAGGCCCAGAAGTCAAAAGAGTGCCGGATTTGCCCAGTGAAGTCCTCCTGTCCTCGAATGGCAGCAGGCTCCCAAGTAGTTGATCTCGGATGAAGCATAATTACGCGTCGCAAGAGTTTGCGGCATCACTTGGAATTCAAATACCAAGTGATGAACAAGCATTAGTCATCGAAGCTCCGCTCTCGCCAGGTGTAGTCATTGCAGGCGCTGGCTCGGGTAAGACAGAAACTATGAGTGCGCGCGTCCTCTGGTTAGTGCATACCGGGCAAGTACTACCGGCTCATATATTGGGTCTCACATTCTCAAAGAAGGCAGCTGCAGAACTCGGAGAGCGTATTGAAAAGCGGCTGATCACACTCAGCGCAAAATCACCGGAGTTAGATGGCCTTCCGTTCACTGGTGACCCGAGCGAAGTCACTACGAGTACCTATCACTCCTATGCTGGCCGACTGGTGGGTGAATATGGACTAAGGATGGGCATTGACTCCTCCGGTGATGTCGTAGGAGATTCACGCATTTGGCAGCTTGCCCATCGCTTAATCATGAATTACGACGGTGATATGTCTGCCCTCTCACTTGCTCCAGACACCGTGATCGAACGAGTTTTAGATCTTGGCAGCGAGATGTTGGAGCACCAAAGCAGCGCCGACGAGGTACGGGCGCTCTCGGAAAACCTGGCTACCACCCTGCTCTCCCTACCAGATGGCAAATTCAAGTACGGGACTGACACAGTCAACAAAATTGCAAGTGCTCAACAAGCTCGACTAACACTCTTGCCACTAGTTGAAGCACTTGAGCAGGAGAAGGCGCAGCGTCATCTCTACTCCTTTAATGACATCATGGGCATAGCTGCAAAACTCGCTCTCGCTATTCCCGAAATTGGTGTGAGCGAACGGAAAAAATTTAAAGTTGTGCTGCTCGACGAGTATCAAGATACGAGTCCTGCGCAATTGACCATGCTGAAGGCGCTCTTTGCCCATGACGATCACGCCGTAATGGCGGTAGGAGATCCTCATCAATCAATCTATGCGTGGAGAGGAGCGGCCGCACACACGATCGAAGGATTTCCTCATGACTTTGCACTTGCAAATGGCGCGCCCGCTGCCAATTATCAGATGCGCACGAGCTGGCGTAGCGATCGACTCATCATCGACCTTGCAAATCTGGTCACTGAGAAGCATTTGAAAGCTCGAGATGTCGCACCGCTGACGGCGCGCACCGAGTCTGGCCTTGGGGAAATCTCTGCACGCTTCTTTACTGATCCAGAGAGTGAGGCGGAGAGCATCGCCGATGAGCTGGCTCTCCAATGGAGCAAGAGTGATCGCCCCACGGTTGCGATTTTGGTACGCCAACGTTCACAAATCGAATTTCATGAGAAGGCACTTCGCCGCCGCGGGCTCCCCGTCTTGGTCAGTGGAATCGGTGGCCTGCTCTCAGAACCGGAAGTGGCAGATATTCGCGCCACTCTCGACGTGTTAGTCAATATCGAAGCTGGGGATTCACTCATGCGCCTGCTGACGAGCCCTCGTTGGAATTTTGTGCCGCGCGATTTGGTAACTCTTGGTCGTTATCTCTCACGTAAGAAAAGAAGTCAGAGTGAGTACGACATTAATCTGCTAGATACTCTCGACGAATTAGAAGATGTGGTGGGACTTTCTGATCGATCACGTGAGCGTCTGACTGAATTTAATCAGGAGTTGCGATCGTTACGACGAGAGACTCATCTCGCGCTCCCTGAAATGATTCTTACAATATTTCAAACTCTCAATTTGGGTATCGAGCTCTCACTCTATTCGCCCTCAAGTAATCGTTTGCGCAATGTTATGCGTCTCATCGAAGAGGCGATGGCCTTCAATTCCACGGCGCAGGGGTCATCTGGGCCGCAAAATATTCGAAACTTTCTCGCTTACCTCTTGGTAGCGGAGCGCAAAGAGCGAGGGCTCTCATTAGGTGGGAACGAAATAAGTACTGAGGCTATTCAAATCATGACAGTGCACGGTTCGAAAGGTTTGGAGTGGGATGTAGTGGCGGTGCCGGGGCTCTGCACCGACGTTTTCCCCTCAAAGGATCGTGGCGGCTTTAACTGGCAGACCACAATGGATGTTATTCCTTTCCCGCTCCGCGGCGATCTGCAGGCGCTGCCTCTCTCTCCTGATTATCGCAATTGTGTGAATAGGGATGAAACTAAAGCAATACTTGGAAGTTTTAGCGATGAATGTAAGGCGCACGTCGAATCGGAAGAGTATCGCCTTGGTTACGTGGCTTTTACACGAGCAAAGCATGTACTGCTTGCAAGCGGGTATAGCGATCCGGCACTTCAGAAAGGAAAGGAGCCTTCACCGCTGCTACATCTAGCAGCGAGTTTTGCCGAGAGTGCCCATCTAGATCCCGAAGGTCCCTTCATCTCCGGCGATGATGCGGCTGCCGGATGGCCAAGGGAGCCGAGGGTGCTCACTCCCGATGTGATGGAAGCTTTCAACCTCGGCAAACGACGTACTCTTGATGAAATTGGCAGCGCACTGCCGGAGATGCTTCCCTCTATTAAGTTTGCGTTAGCTGCTCACCGAAGCGCTGAAGAAGTTTTTCATCTTCCTCAGCAATACTCTGTTTCTGCCCTCGTTGCGATGGCCACTGATCCAGAGAAGATGGCTCGGGCACTTCGTCGTCCTATGCCTAATGCGCCCACTTTCGAATCGCGACGGGGCACGGAGTTCCATCTTTGGGTCGAGACCCATTTGAAACGCCCAGCCCTCCTAGACCTTGATGACGTCGAAGTGGATTCTGAAGACGAGCTCTCTGAGATGCCACTTGATGAAATGCAAATCAAATGGATGGCGAGCGAGTGGTCTGATAAGGAAATCTACGATGTCGAAGTGCCATTTGATTTAGATATCGATGGCATCACTATCTCTGGACGGATCGATGCGATATATCGCGAAGGAAATAGTTGGAGCGTGGTCGATTGGAAGACCGGGGGCGTTAAGAGCGGCGAAGATCTGGCTGCTGCCGCGGTGCAATTGGCGGTTTACCGGCTGGCATTTGCCAAATTAGAAGGCATTCCGGTGGCCGATGTAAGCGGAGCATTCCATTACGTTCCCAGCAACACCACCATACGTCCGGCAGATCTGCTCAACGAAAGTGAGCTGGCGGAGTTGATTACTCGATTCCACAATCGAGTAAGAGCGGAAGATGGTCGCTGATCGTAAGCGAAGGAGTGGGTAACGTAGTGATGGCGCCCCACATCGAGGGGTCTTCAACGAGTAAGTAATCAAGTTGCGTGCGCGGCCCCCACTTGGGGTAGGTCTTCAATTGAGCTAGTGATTTCCACCGTGTGCTCTTTTTGATGAGGGAAGGCGGCAGATTTAAATCACCTGCGATCATGGCTGGCTTGCCAAATTGCTTAAGCCACTTAGTCAGTTTACGAAGTTGGGCGACGTTGTATCCAGGAACGAACGAGAGATGAGTGCTTGCGATAACAAAGTTTTCAAATTCCATGGCAACGGCAGCTCGCGGTTCATCTTTGATGTAGATAAATCCGGAGTTGGGGATGAAGAGTGGTGCGCCGAATGGCGCGCCTTTCATGGTGAAGTGGTGAATGGCCAGCGGTGCTCTTCTACTGAGCAGGGCCACTCCGAATTGCGGGAGGTCGGGGTGATGAGCCGATTGCCACTTCTCTCCGGGCGTACCAAAGAGTGCCGGAGAAAAAGCGTGGTACGGAAGGTTCATCGCTTCGCAGATGAGCTCCGTCTGATGGTCGAATTGGGTTCGGGGTTGGCCGTGATCCACTTCTTGGAGCGCAACTAGGTCCATCTCACTAAAGAGTCGGGCATTTGCAATGAGGCGGTCGTGGTCATACTTTCCATCTGGAATTCCTAAACCATGCAAGAGATTCCATGAAGCAATTCTCATCGTGGTTCAAAGATCTCTAAGGCACGTGCTAAGCCTTCTTCAATAAACTCGGGTTGACCTACATTGATGCCGTGAAAGGCAGTAAACATCGGCCCCAATTCACGATATCCGTAAGACGCGGCGAGCAAAGTTTCTAGGTTGCTGCCACTCAATGCGGCATATGAGATCAGTACGCGCAGCATGGCCTCTTTTCCAAAAGCCGTAAGCAAGTCTCCGAAATCAACAGAAGCCGGTGCATATTGCATATCGCTGAAATCGATCATTCCGACTAGGTGTCCATCGAGTGAGAGTAGATGGGGCGGGCCAAGATCTCCATGACAGAGCACTGGTTGCGAGGCCCATAGTTGATCAAGGTCGAGAATCTCACGCCACTTGGCAAGTATGTGTGTGGGCCACGTGACGTGGGCCGCCGTTACTTCCAATTGTTCGCGCGTGCGATCGAGCCACGATGGAGAACTTGGAACGTGATTGACCCATATCTCTTTCGGCGTTGTATGTAGCCTATGAAGAGCCTTTGCCAGGTGAGTCGCTTCTGCAGAAATGGTCTCTGCGCTGCTCTCAGTTGCTGGAATAAATTGGTAGGCAGCACACGGAAACCCGTTTTCCAGAGCGCCAAATTTCTCTGGTTTGGGAGTGAGTAACCCAATCTGCAGATGGGGCAAAATCGCGTTTTCGCGCATCAGAAGGGGAACCACATCAGCTCTCCGGGCTGCGCGCATGATCCAGGTTCTGCCATGGGAATCAAAGGCAGTGACGGTGTCATAATCCCAGCCGTCTCCGCCGTAATTAATGATTTTCTCAAGGCCAAGTGAGCGCGCAGCTTCCGCCAACATGGGTTTGGGATGGAGAGGGGGTCGCACTGCTCTAGGGTGGCATATATGCGCCGCGAAGACCTCCTTTTAGCCGCCACCAGCGTCAACCCTGGCCTTGACCGGGCGGCTCACCTACGGATCGATCTAGCCGCGTTGGCTGCATATCCATCAAAGACTTTGGATGTTGCTCGAGGAGGGGTGCGTACCCAAGGTGAAATCCTTTATTTCTCTGAAGCATCTCCTGACCTCGATGCTGTTATTTTTCTTGGTTTGGATAGTGATGGTGTTGCATATTTTGCACAATCCGGAGAAGGGGATTTCACTTCGCTTCGAGAAGCAGTGAGCCAATTCCCGGCATTTGAAAGATTGATTGCCGCTCATGCAGTTGCCTTAATGAATTGGCACGAGTCGCATCCGCACTGCCCACGTTGTGGCTCTCCTACTGTCATGAGTTCTGCTGGTAATGCTCGCCTCTGTGAAAAAGATCAGCGTGAGCTCTATCCGCGCACGGATTCTGCAGTCATTGTATTAGTAAAAGATTCCGATGATCGCATTCTCTTAGGAAGACAAGCGAGCTGGCCGGTAGGACGTTACTCAACATTTGCAGGTTTTGTAGAGCCTGGCGAGTCTTTTGAAAGTGCAGTGGAGCGCGAAGTGCGTGAAGAGTGCGGAATTGTTTCAGAGCAAATTAACTACTTGGGTTCACAACCCTGGCCTTTTCCAGCTTCCATAATGGTCGCCTTTGAGGCCATTGCTAAAGATCCTTCGCAAGCATTAGCCGATGGCGTGGAAATAGAAAGAGTCGAATGGTTTTCACGCGCACAGTTTAAAGAGGCAACTGATTCGGGGCGCTTGGTCCTGCCACCATCAATCAGTATTGCCCGTCGCATGATTGAAGGATGGTATGGCGAAGTGTTGACTGGCGGGGAAGCGTGGCGTTAGTGCACTAAGCGCTGATGCCGAGTCTCTTCTTTACTTCGATAAGTGAAGGATTGGTAGCGCTCGTGCCATCGGGGAAGAGGATCGTGGGGACGACTTGATTACCCCCATTGATCTGCTCAACGAGATCAGCAGCGTTCGGGTCATCTTCGATATTCACTTCCACGAATTCGATCCCAGCGCGCTTGAGCTCACCTTTTAAGCGGTGGCAGTAGCCACACCAGGGCGTGGAGTACATGATCATGAGGTCTGATGACATACCTGAAGTATACGGGAGTCCCAGGGTGGTCAGCTTGTCGGGCATCTCTGGAAGGATGGGTAAGTGACCCCAGATGAGATCCTGTCTGCTCTCGATGAGCAGCAACGCGAGGTAGCCCTTGCCCAAGGACCTGTCGTGGTTTACGCGGGTGCGGGTAGCGGCAAGACTCGCGCCATCACACACCGAATTGCCTATCGTGCGTTGGCCGGCACTTTGCGACCAGAGCACACATTGGCACTCACCTTTACTGCTCGGGCGGCGGGTGAGATGCGGTCACGATTGCGCACTCTCGGAGTAGAGGGCGTGCAGGCTCGTACCTTTCATGCTGCGGCGCTGCGCCAACTGACCTACTTCTGGCCCAAGCACACGCGAACAGAATTACCCCGTCTCTCACCAAGTAAGGCTCGCCACCTCAGTGTTGCGCTTCGGCGCAATGGTCTTCGGGATGCACCTGCTGTTCTGCAAGATGTGGCTTCTGAAATTGAATGGGCCAAAGTTAATCAAGTTTCACATGATGATTACATCTTGCGCGCGAAGGACCGTACCGTCCGCAGCGACTTAGGTGCAGATGTTATCCAACAGCTTTACGCAGATTATGATGAAATCAAAACTAATGATGGAGCGATGGATTTCGAAGATGTATTGCTCTTGGCTAAAGCGCTCCTTGAAGAGGCGCCCGCTCTGCTTAACGAACTTCGGGCACAGTATCGATCTTTCGTGGTGGATGAGTATCAAGATATTTCAGCCATCCAGCAGCAACTTCTAGATATTTGGATTGGCGACGGCGATGATATCTGCGCTGTGGGAGATATTAATCAAACGATTTATTCTTTTGCTGGCGCAGATCCTAAGTTCTTCATGGATTTTCCGAAGAAGTATCCGCAAGCGCTCTTGCTCAGACTTTCTACCAATTACCGATCAACTCCTGAGATCGTTCATTTGGCAAACCAAATTAATAAGCGATCAGGTTCGGCACTGGAATTACATGCTGTTCGCCCGAAGGGAAGCGCGGTTCAGTACCAAGAATGCGCAGATGAAGAGGAGGAGGCTAGCGGCGTAGCGGATCGAATAAAGGTGCTCACCGCTTCAGGGGTCGCACTCGATCAAATGGCTGTCTTGTACAGAACTAATGCGCAATCTGCCGCCCTGGAAAGTTCCTTAGCTCGCGCAGGAATCCCGTTCGCAGTTCGTAACGGTGAGGGGTTCTTTCATCATCCGAAAGTGCGCGAGGCTCTTCGTTTACTGCGAGCAGCAAATCGCAGCGCCGGTGAGGGCGAAGTTCCTGATCGGGTTCGTGAAGTGCTCGAAGTCTTGGGATGGCGCCACGAAAATCCACCGGATGCGCTCGGTGCGGGCCGTGATGAGTGGGAGATGCTCAATGCGCTCTATCGGATGAGCGGCAATTTCGATGATTTTGATGCGCTTATTCAAGAATTGGAAGATCGTTCGCAACATTCTCACGCCCCGCTTCGTAACGCGGTGACGTTGGCTTCCCTGCACTCGGTAAAAGGCATGGAGTGGGCTCATGTGTTCCTCGTGGGGGCCAACGAAGGATTGATTCCGATCTCCTTAGCCAAGGACCCTGCGCAGATTGAAGAAGAACGTCGACTCTTCTATGTGGGAATTACTCGCGCGAAAGAGAGTCTTACGATCTCGTGGGGAAACCGCTCTCGTCAAAGCTCACGCTTTCTTCGAGAGATAGGTATCGGCGGGGAAATAAAGAGTGCTTCAACTGCCTCGCTGGCTCTCTGTAAGTCTTGCGGTAAACCACTCAAGAATGGTGTAGAACGTAAACGAGCCAGATGTAGCGAATGCCCACTCGATGTAAATGAAGAATTATTCGAAGCTCTGCGGGCGTGGCGTTATGACCGGGCGAAGATTGCTGACGTACCTGCGTTTGTCATCTTTACAGATGCCACGTTAGAAGCGATTGCCGCGCTCCGACCCAAAAATAATCAAGAACTCTTAACTATCTCTGGAATCGGAGCGCGCAAACTTGAAGATTATGGCGTCGAAGTGCTTGCCATCGTCGCGCTTAACGGTGCGAGTTAGGCAGCCGCTGGGTTTAATCGTGGACGTCCTGGCATTCGTTTACTCTCCACGACAACGCCTCGATCAAAGATCTCCCCGCCCCATACGCCACACGGTTCTGCGCGCGAAATGGCTCCTGAGAGACACTCCGTTTTGAGGGGGCATGGCCGGCAGATCGCTTTGGCCATTTCTAACTCTGATTGATGATCAGAGAAGTAGATATCCGGATCGGTAGTGTGGCAGGGCAGTGAAAAGTCATAGGTAAAGACTGGCGCCTCCATCGTTTCGTTAGCCCAGCCAGGAACCAACAAAGGGTTCAAAATAACGCTCATCACGACCGCCTCTCCGCTCCGGTAGGAGCA
>CAEZZQ010000004.1_pt1 | contig 29145 bp, 27 predicted proteins | sample 7266711 | NCBI WGS metagenome assembly CAEZZQ01 (sample SAMEA6813964, study PRJEB35770) | freshwater metagenome | biome: Freshwater; feature: Freshwater reservoir; material: water | place: Czech Republic | collected 2016-08-15 | depth 30m m
CTCCGGCGGGGGTAAAGGTCTCTCGCGAGGCCTAGCAGCGGCCGAGATATTGAAACCATCCATTACCCACAGTGCGACTTCGTATGAAGACACGCTCGTTGCCGTTGATAGCGCGGCTGCCGCCGGATGCCAGGTAATCGCAGCGTGTGGCGGTGATGGAATGATGCATGCAGTCATACAAGGATGTGTGAAGCATAATCTCACTCTTCTTCCCATTCCGGCCGGCACAGGAAACGATTTTGCTCGTGGCCTCGGTGTTGAAGTCAAAGATCCACTCTCAATATTGCATAAGACGCGGGTGGACGAGCGAATAGACCTGGGACAACTCGCAAATCGTTATTTTGGAGCTATTCTCTCCTCCGGTTTTGATGCAGTCGTGAACGAACGTGCCAATAAGATCCGCTGGCCCAAGGGTCCCATGCGCTACAACCTTGCAATGCTTCAAGAGTTGCCGAAGTTTCGGCCCATTCCATTTACTCTTCGTCTTGACGGCCTCGAGTTAAAGCGAGAAGCGATGCTCGTTGCTGTTGCCAATGCCCCTTCTTATGGCGGCGGCATGTTCGTCTGCCCAGATGCCTCGATGAACGATGGACTCTTTGATGTCATGATTCTTAATGCAGTGAGCAAGCCAGAATTTCTTAAGGTCTTTCCCAGTGTCTACAAAGGTAGCCATGTAAATCATCGCGCAGTAGAGATTCACCGAGCGGCGCATGTTCGCATAGAAGCAAACGCTATCGGGTATGCCGATGGTGAAAGAATGGGCTCGCTACCTATTGAGGCCCGAGTTGCCCCAGCAGCTCTCACCATTTTGCGGGCACAATGACTTCGCCGGCGGAGAAGTACGCGGCCGCTAAGAAACGATCTCAAGTAGAGAGCACTCTCTTCGGAAGATTCCGAAAAAGATACGATTTTGAATTGGATGACTTCCAAGCGGACTCCTGTATTTCCTTGGAACAAGGCAGGGCGGTTTTAGTCGCCGCGCCAACAGGGGCTGGTAAAACTATCGTGGGGGAGTTTGCTGCATTTCTCGCCATGGAACACGGCATGAAATGTTTCTACACCACTCCCATAAAGGCGCTCTCGAATCAAAAATATGCAGAGTTCGTTGAAACCTATGGAAATGAGAATGTTGGGCTTCTTACTGGCGATCTGTCAATAAACGGTGAAGCCTCGATTGTTGTGATGACAACTGAAGTGTTGCGAAATATGATCTATGCGGGATCCAGCACACTTGATGACCTTGAGTATGTGGTGCTTGATGAGGTTCACTATTTGGGCGATAAGTTCCGAGGCCCCGTTTGGGAAGAGGTGATCATTCACCTGCCGGAACAAGTGACCGTGGTTTCATTGTCGGCGACCGTCTCTAATGCTGAAGAGTTTGGCGAGTGGATCGAATCTGTGCGAGGTCGAACAGAAACGATTGTCAGTGAAACAAGACCCGTCCCACTCTGGCAACACGTCATGGTTGGAAGCACGCTCTATAACCTCTTCGAAGAAGACGGTGAAGTAAATCGCGAACTGGTCAGAGCGGGTCGCAATGCTGAACGTGGAAGCGCCAAGGGGTTCAGGCGTGCGTTTACCCCCTCAAGAAGTGAAGTAGTTGCGCTCCTTGAAGCCGAAGGCCTCCTCCCGGGAATAACCTTTATCTTCTCTCGTGCTGGTTGCGAGGCCGCGGTGCGACAAATTCTCAACTCTGGGATCAAGTTAACAACTCAGGAAGAGCGAGCAAGCATCAGATCCGTCATCCAAGATAAGTGCTCTGGACTTCCACCGGAAGATTTGGGCATTCTCGGCTTTCTTGAGTGGCAAGACGCGCTTGAGAGGGGAGTGGCCGCCCACCATGCGGGTCTTATTCCAGTCTTTAAGGAGACCGTAGAAGAGCTCTTCCAGCAAGGACTGATCAAAGTAGTTTTTGCCACCGAAACTTTGGCTCTTGGAATCAATATGCCGGCTAAATCTGTTGTCTTGGAAAGGTTAGTCAAATGGAATGGCGAGGGACATGTTGACATCTCTCCAGGGGAATTCACCCAACTCACAGGGCGCGCAGGTCGTCGTGGCATTGATATTGAGGGCCACGCTGTTGTTCTCTGGGCAGATGGTCAAGACGGAAAAAGCATCGCTGGTCTAGCTTCTACTCGTACTTACCCACTCAGATCTGCCTTTCAACCCACTTACAACATGTCCATAAATTTGATTGAACGATTAGGTCGCGATCGTGCCCGCAATTCTTTAGAAACCTCCTTTGCACAATTCCAGGCGGATAAATCAGTGGTGGGTATCGCGCGAAATATTCAGCGACACGATGAAGGTATACGCGGTTTCGAACGATCCATGGAATGTCACCTAGGAGATTTCTCGGAGTACGCCAATTTGCGAAGCTCGATAAAGCAGCGCGAGCAAGAACTTACCAAGCGCGGTTCACAAGCCAGACGCGCCGAAGTGGCGCGCTCCCTGGAACTGCTCAAGCGCGGAGATGTCATCATTATTTCCGCTGGTCGACGCGCAGGCTTTGGAATCGTGCTCGACCCAGGTGTGGGTGTGGGCTTTGATGGTTTGCGTCCTTCCATTCTTACGATTGATAAACACGTAGCACGACTCTCATTGCAAGACTTTCGTGATCCCGTAGAAGTTGTCGCGCGAGTCAAAATTCCGGGCCACTTTGATGCCAGAAGCTCCAGAGGTCGTAAAGACTTGGCAAAGGAGTTACACGGGTTGCAGCTGGAGAAACGCAATAAGGAGCGACCCTCTGCTGAGGATGACGCAGAACTGCTCCATCTCCGCCATGAAATGCGCAAGCACGATTGCCATAATTGTCCCGACCGCGAGGATCACGCACGATGGGGGGAGAGGCGAAATAAGGCGATGAAGGAGATTGCCCTTTTGCGCGACCAAGTATCGACTCGTACCCATGTGATTGCCCGAAAATTCGATCGGATCTGTCGCGTCCTCGAGGAGCTTGAATATTTACACGATGGAGTAGTCACCGACAAGGGACTTGCCTTACGGAAGATTTACTCCGATTTCGATCTCCTCACTGTCGTCTGTCTTGAAAAGGGACTGTGGGACGATCTCGATTCTGCCGAGTTGGCTGCTGTCGCCTCTCTCTTTACCTACGAAGGACGCGGGGAAGATCGCCTCTCGCCAAAAATGCCCTCTGGGCGTGTACGTGATGTGGTCGTTTCTGTCGTACGGGAGTGGGCAAATCTTGGCGACGTGGAAGCACGCCATTCACTTCCGCACGCTCGAGAGATTGACGCTGGATTCGCGCATCCAATCTATCGATGGGCTCTGGGCAATTCTCTCGAGGGTGTGCTGAGAGAGTGTGATATTTCTGCTGGAGACTTTGTACGAAACACTAATCAACTGATTGACTTTCTTGGACAGATCACCTCTCTCGACCTGCCGGTTTCCCGAAATGCGAAAGAAGCGATCGGTCGACTACGCCGAGGCGTCGTGGCTAATCTGGCTCTACTATGAAGTTACTTCTCGACACCGCCTCGCTTTGGTATCGCGCCTATTTCGGCATGCCAGATACTTTGGTCTCCCCAGAAGGTATGCCCGTACACCTGATACGTGGGGTTACTGACATGGTGGCGCGTCTCATCACAAAATACGATCCCACCGAGATCGCAGTCTGCCTAGATAGCGACTGGCGTCCCTCTTGGAGAGTGGAGCTCATACCTGAGTACAAGGCACATCGAGTTGATGCTGATGATGAAGTAGTCGAAGAATCGATGAGTGCGCAGATTCCCATATTGCTGGAACTATTTGCTGCGGCCGGTTTTCCACTTATAGGAGTTTCCAACTATGAGGCCGATGACGTAATTGCCACTCTCGCACATGTCAGCACTCTTCCCGTGATGGTAGTCACTGGGGATCGAGACCTCTTTCAACTAGTCGACGATGAGCGCAGCATTAAGGTCGCCTACTTGGCTAAAGGTGTCTCTGCTCATGATGTTGTCGACGAAAAATGGATCGAGAATAAGTACGGAATCCCAGGAAAGCGCTACGGTCTCTTTGCATTATTGCGCGGCGATCCCTCAGACGGATTACCTGGCGTAAAAGGCATCGGCGAGAAGAGCGCGGCCCTCTTAGCGAACGCATTCGATTCAGTTGATGACATTGTGGCCGCAGCCCGTGTTGGTCACGATCAACTTCCGCCTCCGATACAGAAGAAAATTCTTGCTGGATTGGATTATTTAGAGCGAGCCCCGAAAGTAGTGGCTTGCGCTCTCGATGTTCCATTGCCACATCTTGATCTCAAACGACCTGAAGAGTGGGACGCTTCGCATATGAAAAAGCTTCAGAAAGAGTTTGGACTCGGTGCCAGCGTAGATCGACTATTCGCAGCCTTGGCGCGTTAACGTGTCCCATCGATTGGGAAGATTATTACTTTCTGCTCTCGCTGGAGCCTCTCTCTCTTTCGCATTTGCGCCGTGGTATCTATGGTGGCTTGCTCCCATCGGATTAGCTCTCATTTTTGCTCTCTCGCGCACGGATAGTCGTCGTGCATATCAATACGTCTTCATCGCTGCGTTGACTCTTGAAGTCATCCATCTGCACTGGACGAGCGTTTATGTGGGCGCTACTCCTTGGCTCATCCTTGCCCTGGGCGAGGCGCTCTTCTTCACGCTGCCTTTCCTCCTCTGGCGAAGCGGGTCGCGATGTGGATATTTGGCAGCCTGGCTAGCAGGGGAGTGGCTCATATCTAGAGCTCCGTACGGAGGTTTCGGTTGGAGTCGCCTAGGTTTTATCGGTAGTGGTCCCACGTTGAATTTTGCATATTGGGGTGGTCCCACCTTGATCGTAATTGCAAACGTTCTCCTAGCTTTTCTCATCTATCAAGTAATTCATTCACTCTCCTTAGGTGAGCGATTACGAGGATCCTTAACCGTCATATTGATTGTTGCATCAACATTTCTCTGCACCCTCGTTCCTGCAGCACACACCGAGTCAGGGGAGAGCATCACCGTCTCCGGTGTTCAAGGTAATGTGCCGCGATTAGGCTTGGAATTCAATGCTCAACGAGAAGCAGTCTTGCGAAATCACGTAAACCTCACATTAAGTGATCCGAGCATCCGTTCTAGCGACCTCGTCATCTGGCCAGAGAACGCATCTGATGTAGATCCACTCACCATGCCAGCTAGAGGCGTGATCGAAGGAATTTCTCAGCAAATCGGAAAACCAATTTTGCTAGGGGGAGTTTCGCGTACTGCGGGTTCTGGGTTGCGCAATATTTCCCTCTGGGTTGATCCCACAGAAGGAATCGATGAGGGCTCCATATATACGAAACGTCATCTTGCTCCTTTCGGGGAGTATCTCCCTCTTCGCACCATCGCCGAATTCATGACTTCGTCTGCCCGGCGAATCGAAGATATGACCCCTGGGAGCTCAGAGCAGGCCTACCGCCTTGACGGGGCCGTTATTACACCAGTCATTTGCTTTGAGGTCCTCGACGACCAATTGTTGACCGAAAAAAGCGCACGGGCGGGAATCCTGGCGGTTCAGACCAATAGCGCCACCTTTGGATCCACCCCACAGAGTGCTCAGCAATTAGCAATCTCCCGAGTGCGCAGTATTGAACACGCGCGTCCCATCGTTTCCATCTCCACATCCGGGGTGAGCGCCTTTATCGATTCCTCGGGGGAAATTTCGCAAGAGACCGAGATTTTTACGGCGGCTGTGATCACCAAGGAGATCCTTTCAGAAAAGAAAGCCAGCCCATCGGATCGCATTCCTGGGGGCAGTGCAAATACCTTGACCTTGCTATTCGTGCTTTCCGGAGCCCTCGCGAGCGTGGCCCGCCAGCGGCGCAAGGGCGATTAGCCGGTGTACCAAGCCATACGTCCCACGCCGATAATCTACATTATGTAAAGTTAGGAAGTTAGCGTTTGATCGGCTTCAAGGTCCAATGAGTCGACAAAAGCCCCGTGATCGCTTCTGCACTGGCGACCTCCACTTCGATGTAGAACTCGGGACGTTTGCCCTCAGCTAGTTCACCTCGCACCCTGGCAACCTCAGCAATGGGCATCCTCGCCGTAGCCACAATGTCGCCTAATGCAAGCGCTTGGAAGCGCATACCGCCGTTCATTATCAACGGAACGGCCTGCGAGAAGAGATCGGCAAAAGCAGCCTGCACTACCCCACCGCTGGCGCTCTCTGCAGCGGTAAACATGGCTCCGGCGTGCGGGCCTCCCACATGGTTGCGTTGTTCGGGACGGTCTGGCAGCGAACAGACTGCGCGCACCTCTGTATCGGTGATAACTGCCTCTGTCACGTGAATTCCTAGCGTCTTCACTAGTGGAATCGACTCTCTTGAATATTTGTCGATAATTTCGGTGAAATCACGCATCGCTGCCCCCCGCATAACTTTCGATTGATGGACACGAACAGACTAGGTTTCGATCGCCAAACGCGCCATCGATGCGGCCCACAGTCGGCCAATACTTTCCACGGCCTCCAAAGACCATCTCTCCCCCACCATCTGCCACCTGATCAGGAAAAGCCGCTACTTGCCGCGAATACTTTCGATCCCAATCACCCACCAATGAAGCAACTGTGTGTGGGGCATGGCGTAGCGGTGAATCCTCGATAGAAATCTCTCCCCGTAGAACGGATTCAGCCTCCCTCTTGATGATCCTCATGGCACGAATGAATCGTTCAATCTCAAAAAGATCTTCGCTCTCGGTTGGCTCAATCATCAGAGTGCCTGCAACTGGAAACGACATCGTTGGGGCGTGGAAGCCAAAATCCATCAACCTCTTTGCAATGTCATCTACGGTCACACCACTCTCTTTCGTGAGTGGACGTATATCAAGAATGCACTCGTGAGCTATGCGCCCGCTCTTACCGGAATAGAGCACTGGGTAATCATTCGATAATTCAGATGCAATATAGTTCGCGGAGAGAATCGCTATCGAAGTCGCTTCCGTCAATCCCTTTGCACCCATCATGCGGATATACATCCAAGGAATAGGTAATATAGAAGCAGACCCAAACGGTGCTGCACTGATTGGGCCAGGCCCTGTGAGTGGCCCAGCTTCAGAATCCAACGGATGATTGGGTAAGTAAGGCGCGAGATGCGCGCGTACTCCTACAGGACCTACGCCAGGGCCTCCTCCCCCATGGGGAATGCAGAAAGTTTTGTGAAGGTTGAGATGCGATACGTCTGCACCAAATTTTCCGGGCTGTGCAAGACCCACTAGCGCGTTCAGGTTGGCACCATCTACATACACTTGGCCACCCGCATCATGCACCATGGCGCAAATGTCTGTGATCGCCTCCTCGAATACACCATGCGTAGACGGATACGTGATCATCAAGGCCGCCAAGTTGTTGTGATGCTCCATGATTTTGCTCTTAAGATCGATCAGATCAACATTGCCCTCTGTGTCACAACCTACGACGACTACATCCATCCCAGCCATCACTGCGCTAGCGGCATTCGTTCCATGTGCACTTGACGGTATGAGACAAAGGTTGCGATGCGAGTCACCTCTCGCGTCGAGATATTGGCGAATTGCTAAGAGACCAGCAAATTCACCCTGACTCCCCGCGTTAGGTTGCAAAGAGACAGCGTCATAACCCGTAATTTCTACGAGCCATGCGCTTAACTGGGAGATCAGAGTGCGAATTCCTTTGCTCTGATCCGCAGGAGCGAACGGGTGCAGAGTGGAAATCTCTGGCCAAGTAATGGGTTCCATCTCGCTGGTTGCGTTGAGCTTCATGGTGCAACTACCGAGTGGAATCATGGTGCGATCGAGAGCCAGGTCACGATCCCCCAAGGTGCGTATGTATCTCAGCATGGAGGTTTCATTGTGGTGTGAATGAAATACAGGATGGGTGAGAAACTCGTCCTCGCGTGCCAGCGAGCCGAAACTCGCCTTCACGGTACCGATAGTTAGACCTAGTGCTTGCGAGATGGTCGATAGATCTACATTCGAAACGGTCTCATCTATAGATAGCGATACCCAATCACTATCTATTTGTCGAATGTTAAATCCAACCGACAAGAGAGTCTTAAGAATATGGTCGGATGTGGTGTCGTGCTTACGGAATGTCACTGTGTCAAAAGATGCGTCATGCAACACTTCATAGCCTGCGCCTTTAAGACCAACTGATAGTGCCGTCGCGTTATCTGCGACTCCCTGTGCGATTCCCTGTAAGCCTCTTGGGCCGTGATAGACCGCATACATGGAAGCTATCACTGCTAGCAGGACTTGCGCTGTGCAGATATTGCTAGTCGCCTTCTCTCTACGTATGTGTTGTTCACGTGTTTGTAGAGCGAGACGCATAGCTGGGGTGCCGGCATCATCAACGCTGACACCTACTAAACGACCAGGCATCGATCGTTCTAGACCCGCACGCACACCCATGAAACCCGCATGTGGTCCGCCGAAGCCCATGGGGACCCCAAATCGTTGCGACGAGCCCACAACGACATCCGCGCCAAGTGATCCAGGGGATTTTAAAAGTGTAAGAGCGAGCAGGTCGGAAGCGACCACAGCTATTCCAGAGATTGCGTGAATGGCCGTGATATCACTGGAGATATCGCGCACGTGTCCAGAAGATCCTGGATATGAAAGTAAGAGACCAAATGCGTCAGGTAGTGGATCGCCTGCATTCCAAAGTTCAACGTTAATTTTCAAGGGTTTGGCCCGTGTTTGTATCAGCGCAATAGTTTGTGGGTGCGTATCGGCATCTATCAAAAAGGTCCGGCTACTGCCTTTATATGAACGAAGCGCGAGGGTCATCGCCTCGGCAGCTGCCGTACCTTCGTCAAGCATCGAGGCATTCGAAAGATGCATTCCGGTCAGGTCCGTGATCATTGTTTGGAAATTAATTAACGCCTCAAGACGCCCTTGAGATATCTCAGGTTGATATGGCGTATAGGCCGTGTACCAGGCTGGATTTTCCAAAATGTTTCGTTTAATCACTCCGGGTGTGTGCGTTCCGTAGTACCCCATGCCAATCAAAGAACGAACAGGGTTATTTTTAGATACGAGTCCTCGGATCTCCGCCAATGCATCAACTTCAGAGAGCGCCTCCCCTAAAGCCATCTCACTTTTCAATCGTATTGATTGTGGGACGACGTCGGAGATGAGCTCTTCAAGATTCTGATATCCCAACGTTGAGAGCATGATCAATCGACTCTGCTCGTCTGGGCCGATGTGGCGACTAGCAAAGTTATGTGTGTATGAACCTGGGTTACTCATGACGCTCCTCAGCTCAGGGGTCGACTAGACAGTCGAATCACTCCCCCTCTGTCTCGCCCTAGGTGTGGAGTAACCAGACCGAGCGCACCTGAAAGCATCCCCGCCGATGGCGGGTTACATCTTCGGCGCAACAATGACAATCCATTGTTGCTTCTCCAGAGTTGCCTGATCTACACGGTCCGTTGGCCTGAGAGGTTCCGGGGAGGTTGCTCCTTCGGCGTCATGCGCGTGGCTCGCGCACCACTCTCCCGCGTAGTTTTTGCAGCGCTCTCATCCTAGGACCTTGGCGCTTGGGCAGACGAGAGACCCGCCTCATTTGGCAGGGAAGTTAGGTTGCTAGGCGGTTAGGCGCCTTTTGCTCGTCGGCGAAGAGAGAATTCATCGCTGGTAATCATTTCGCTCTCGGCGGCTGGGTTTTCCGAGGGGAGCGCAGCGAGAGAACCTTCAACTTCAGCCCAGACGCGTCCCAGGGCGATACCAAAGACCCCTTGACCACCAGCCAAAATATCAATCACTTCATCATTGGAAGTGCATTCGTAAATGGTGGCACCGTCGCTCATCAAGGTAATTTTTGCCAGATCGTCTACTCCCCGAAGACGAAGGTGTTCGACAGCCGTGCGAATATTTTGCAGGGATACACCTGTATCCAAGAGACGCTTAATGATCTTGAGAACCAATATGTCTCGAAAGCCGTAGAGACGAGCGCTTCCCGACCCAGTTGCCGGACGCACACTGGGCTCAATCAGCCCGGTCCTTGCCCAGTAATCGAGCTGGCGATAAGTAATCCCAGCTGCCGCACACGCGGTGTTCCCTCGATAACCCGCCTCGAGAGGCGCGTTAGAAAGCTGGGACTGGTCGGTCGGTTGACTAGGGAACATTTTCACTCCTGGGGGAATTCAGGACTACAACGGTGTAAGTAGAGTAGAACGAGGCGGCCACGAGGGCAATCACCGACACGCAGTGAACCTCAACCTTAGGTTGAGGGTTCACGGTTAACTTATGAAATCCTCAGGCGTAATTTGATCCAGGAACTCACGGAAGCGCTCCACTGCCTCCTCTTGCTCCCCCTCCCCCTCAGGGTCCTTGGGGATATCAATTCCTGCCTGGGCTAGCAAATCAACATTTGCGAAAATGGGGCGCGAATTTCTCAAGGCTAAGGCGATCGCATCGGAAGGCCTCGCAGAAATCTGTAGGTCCCCTTCAAGGGTTATTTCGGCATAGAAGACGCCGTCCTTAATTTCAGTGAGAAGGACACTTTGGAGAGCGTGACCGGTGCGCTCCATTACGGTGTTGAGCAAATCGTGAGTCATTGGCCTCGGCGGCTGGATACCTTGTTGCGCGAAGGCTATTGCCGTGGCTTCTACTGCTCCTATCCAAATAGGCAAGTATCGATCGCCTTCGGTCTCACGTAGGAGCACAATAGGTTGATTAGACGGCATTTCCACGCGAACACCGATGACTTCAACGCGTGCAATTCCACTCATGTTCTCACCTTACGTCCCTAAGGGCCGGTTGTCGCTTTCAGTGGCGCACTATCGAATGCGGTTGAGGCCCATCTTGACCAGAGCGGCATGCAATCTAATAGAGAGCGAAGCCAGTTCTCGCTGTACTTCCAATGCTCGATCTTTTGATTCCGTCCCCTTCTGGCGCATCAGCGGAGTGATGACCTGCTCCACCAATCCCACTTCGCGATCTGCCGCGCTCTTAAACGAGCGAAGGTGACGCGGCTCAATGCCAAAAGGTGCCATGGCTGCAACCACGCGAGAGATGGTTAAAGCATCATTGTCGTAGTGGCGCCCACGTATTGCCACCAAACCGTAAGTTTCGAGCTCTTTAAGTTGTGCATCCGTAATGCCGCTTGATTCCAGGAGTTCTTCGCGACTTAACCGCAAATCACTACTTTCATTAAACGCTTCAGGTGCAATCACCGAATCAACTGCGGCTAAACGCGGCACTCGTGGAGCTCCGGAAAGATCAGGTGGCTGGAGCCCGCGATCAAGAGCTTCAAGATGGTCCTTGATGACTTTCAACGGTAGATATTGGTCGCGTTGTGCACCAAGAACATAACGAAGTCGTTCCACGTCAACGTTGGTGAATTTGCGGTACCCCGAGGGGGTTCGCGCTGGATCTATGAGACCCTCTGTTTCAAGAAATCGAATTTTGGAAATGGTTACATCTGGAAAATCTCCACGCAATTTCGAAAGGACTTCGCCGATGCTCAGATAGGCGCGGGCCGGAACACTCATGACATATCCCCCGTGAAGTAGATCAAACGATATTTACCAATACGAACTTCATCCCCCGAGTGCAATGCGACCTTCTCGACACGATCACCATTGACGTAGGTGCCATTGAGTGAACCAATATCAGAGATAGAAAATCCACTCTCCTGGCGATTTAAGATTGCATGCTTCCTGCTCACACTGATGTCATCCAAGAAAATAGAACTATCGGGATGACGACCAACACTTGCTGAATCTGAGTTCAGAAGAAAACGCGATCCAGACGAGGGGCCTCTCTGGATGATGAGGACTGCACTCTGCGGAGAGAGGCTTCTCACGACCGTGCGCTCCTCGTCCGAGAGGTTTTCATCGTAAGAATGAAGCGTGCCACCTACGGGGGTGGGAGTATGCGCACGATTTAGATTCAGCGTGGTGGTGAGCTCGTTGGCGCAGGTGCAAGAAGTGGACTCTTCAGCTCCACAGGTAGTGCAGCGCATTGCTCTCCCCACTCTTGCTACGACAGGTTTGACCTCAAGTTGAGGATGACCCTAGTAGCGCTTGCTGAGGTGGTCAACCGCCTCGGCTATTCGCCAATTGCCGCCCGATACTCACTGGCCGTCAGCGTGCTGCCGACGGCTCCGCCACTGACTTCAAAGATCCAGCCCGATCCGTATGGATCGCTATTAAGTGACTCTGGAGAATCCGTTAAAAGGTCATTGACCGCGCTCACCACACCGGTCACTGGAGAGAAGAGATCGCTCACACTCTTAGTGGACTCAATCTCACCACAGACCTTGCCAGCCTCGAGGGCGTCGCCTACTTGCGGCAATTGCACGTAAACAATGTCGCCAAGCGCTGCTTGCGCGTAATCGGTGATACCAATGCGGGATATCTCCCCACGAGTTTCGACCCATTCGTGGTCAGATGTGAATGCGAAATCTTCAGGAACACTGCTCATATCAATCCTTTTCTCTACTTTGTCTGAGCGTATCGAGGAGAAGTAAGTCTGGCGAGAGTTCTAATCGTGAGATCCTGCTCAATCGTAAGTGCAACGCCAGATCCAGATCGACGAAATTGATCTGTCACACCTCCTGCGATATTCAGAGCGGCAGAGATGGTGGGTCCATCTCCGATGGCTCTAAAAGTAAATGGTGGCCTGAGGACAACTCCGTCTATTCGAAATACTGCAGGAGTTCGCTCGCGGACAACATAGGTGCTGGCCACGACACGAACACCGACAACATTTGCGCCTTCTCCTATGCCGGTAATTTCAACCACTTCGGCTCCAGCGTCACGCAACTCATTAATGACGGCGACCAACTGCTCAGCTGGGATCGCTTCTTTGGGGGCATAAACCTTCAAAACAATCCCCGGTCCATGCGCGGCTACTTGGCCGGTCAGGATTTCAAGCGCGTCTGCTCGAGATTGCGCCGCGGAAAGGGCGGTTTGAGAGGAAGCACCGCCACGGGTGATCTCAGAGTTGAGAGCGATGAGCGATGATCGCTCAACTTCCAGGCGGGAATTTTTGGATGTAAGGTCATCCAAGATTCTCACCAAATCTGATTGTGGGAGAGTTTGAAGACCTGCACTGGAGTTAGAAGCAATCTGTGTAGCCAACGCGAAACCTAAACCAGCCAAGATCAACCCAATAATCAGTTGAGTGGAAGATGGACGCTTCATCATCATGCGCGGAAAATAAAACGTCTAATGGCCGCTGCGTTCGTGAAAATACGTATCCCTAGCACGACGACAACACCGGTGGAGAGCTGGGATCCGACGCCGAGTTGATCACCTAGGTAAACGATGAGTCCTGCAATCACGACATTGGTACCAAAGGAGATTACGAAAACTTTGTCGTCAAAGGAGCGTTCCAGCAGGGCGCGCACTCCCCCGAATACAGCGTCGAGTGCGGCCACAATGGCGATGGGCAAGTAAGGCTGAAGCCAGAGGGGAACTGAGGGGTGTGTGAATAACCCTACTAATACGCCGACGACAAGGCCGATAACCGGGATCATGCCGGAACTCTACTGGCATAGCGCAGCGATGTGCTTGAGTGCCCTGCAATAGATACAGATCTCTTGGGAGTGATCGATGCGCTAATACCGTAATCCCTCTTTAGCGAGAGAAGTAACCGTCCAAGCTCGCCATTTTTGAGCTCTGCTCGAATACGCAGAGAATCTCCCACGACAGCGATCTCGTAGGGAGAAGAAACAGGGCGGTAATCAACTAACACTGCGTCTCCCGCGTGGCGAATAGCCGAGAGGGCATTAAGACGGATGCCCGATATGGAAATTGCCTCCGCGCCAGCTCCCCAGAGTCCGTTGGTGATTGCTTGGAGATCCACATCAAGGACTGGGTTCTTTGCCGATTTAGCGTCGAGACGTATGACGACGCCCTCTCCCACCACAGCTCGATCTCCCGAGTAGGTGAGTGCATTGTCGATTATTTTCGCGAGCTCCACACCTTGTGTAGACAATTGAAGATTGCGACGTTGCAAAAGATCTATTGCCACGCTCATGGCACTTACCTCTACAAAGAGCGCCCCCCTTCGATCGTCAGCTCGTTGAATCTGTTCGATGAGGCTAACCTTCGTGGCTTTCACCACATCTGTTTGTCGGGCGCGGTTTTTCACGCCAATTTGGATAGTGCTAGTCACTAAGAAGGCAACAACAACAAGACCCGTGGCAGCGATGATTCGGTGACGCGTGGAGATCGCCACGCGACGTGGGCGATGGTTTCGATAATCGGGTTCCATTGCATTTGATGTGATCTCTTCGAGGATTGAATGAACATCATCAAGAGGCACGAGATGTGCCTACCTTGAATCCATGAACTAGATACAAGAGGCCAGTGACCAGGTAGAGCGTGCTCCCCCAAATAGCGAAGGCCCATGCTCCGCCAGTGAGCCAAGTGATCTCTACCCCAGAAGCCCAGAGCAACAGAGGAAAGGCATAAAGCAAATTCATAGTGGCTGCTTTTCCGAGGAAAATAACGGGAATTGGCGGAAATCCCTTTCGTCGCAACCACGCAATTTGAATTGCTAGAACGAGATCTCGCGACACCAACGTAACGATGAGAAAGAGAGGAATGATTTCTCGATAGGTCAGCCCGATGAGTGTCGCCAAAATATAGAGTCGATCAGCGAGTGGATCCAGTAACTCGCCGAGTCGCGAAAATTGGTTAAATCGACGAGCGATGTAGCCATCGAGAAAGTCTGTAAGCCCTGCGATGAAGAGCAGGAATATGGCCCAACCATCGTGTGAGCCGTCGAGAATAAGAATCAGGAAGAGCGGCACGCCAAATAGCCGTAGCGCTGAGAGGGCGTTCGGGATCGTCATCACGTCGGGACGACAGGATTTGAACCTGCGACCCCCAGACCCCCAGTCTGGTGCGCTACCAAGCTGCGCCACGTCCCGTGAGCAGAAAGCCTAGCGGGTACGTTCACGCACTTTGACCGAGATTTCAATCGGTGAGCCAGTAAATTCAAATTCTTCACGAAGGCGTCGCTCAATAAATCTACGGTAGCCGGCCTCGAGGAAGCCGGACGAAAAGATCACGAATCTAGGAGGTCGAGCTGCAACTTGCGTGGCGAAAAGAACTCGTGGCTGTTTTCCTCCGCGCACCGGAGGCGGTGTGGCCGAAATTAATTGACCGAGGAATGAATTGAGTCGACCGGTAGGAATTCGCGCATCCCAACTTGCTAACGCGCGTTGAATTGCCGGAGCAAGTCGATCCTTATGCCAGCCAGTCTTAGCAGAAATGTTGACTCGTTCAGCCCAACCGAACTGAACTAGTTCTCGATCTATCTGGCGCTCTAACTCTCGTCGACGATCGTCGTCTACTAAATCCCACTTATTAAATGCGAGGACGAGCGCGCGGCCGCTCTCTTCGATAAGAGAAAAAATTCGCAAATCTTGCTCGGTGAGTGGCTCAGATGCGTCAATCATCGCGATAGCTAGTTCAGCTCGTTCGATCGCAACTTGAGTACGAAGTGCGGCATAGAAATCGGCACCGTCTGCTTGATTGGGGCGCCGTCTGATTCCCGCTGTATCAATAAAGCGCCAGGATTTTCCAGCCAATTCAATTATTTCATCTACTGGATCTCTCGTGGTTCCGGCAATTTCATCGACGACAACGCGCTCAGTTCCTGCGAGTCGATTAAGCATGCTCGACTTGCCAACATTTTGTCGTCCAACAAGTGCGACGCGACGTACGTTGGTTACTTCTGGTGAAGTGCCATCCTTTGGAAGAACCTTGACAACCTCATCAAGAAGGTCGCCGGAGCCGCGTCCGTGCAAGGCTGAGACGAAATACGGCTCCCCTAGACCCAAATTCCATAACGCATGCGCATCTGCTTCATCGCGCATGCCGTCTACTTTGTTGGCTGCAAGGATTACAGGTTTTCCACTTTTGCGAAGTAGTCGAACAATAGCTTCATCTTCGTCGAGAGCGCCCACATGTGAATCAACAACAAAAATTGCGACGTCACAATGAGCAAGCGCAGCCTCTGATTGCCGAGTTACCTTGATAGCGATGCCTTCGCCCTTGGGTTCCCAACCACCAGTGTCGATGATTCTGAAACGACGACCATTCCATTCGGCGTCATGCATGACGCGATCCCGGGTCACCCCCGGTTGATCTTCGACGACCGCTTCGCGCCGTCCAAGAATTCGATTCACCAATGTTGATTTGCCGACGTTGGGTCGACCCAAAATCGCTACAACAGGAAGAAAGATCTGTTCCTCTTCAGTAACAATTTCTTCAGGTAGTACGAACTCGTCATCTTCTTCGTCGGTAAAACCAGCTCCCACCATGAGGTCGCTAGCGATTTCAATGACTTCAGCGAGCGATAGAAACGTGGCGTCGATTTCTATTGCGTCTTCACTCTTCGCAAGGGGTGACGCTGTCCGTGTCGTGTCCACATGATCGCGGGCTGACAACTCAGAGGCAACATCGCCCTCCCCCGCTTCAGCCTGCGCGCTCCGGCGTGCGGCTCGAGCATCGAGGTCGGCAGTAAGGAATATTTTCAAATCTGCATTGGGCGCCACCACCGTGCCGATATCGCGCCCTTCGATCGCCAGAGACCCAGCTAACAGGAACTCCCGTTGCACACGGAGCAAGTATTGGCGCACCCCTGGAATGGCAGCGATTCGACTGACTGCAGAGGTGACCTCTGGGGTGCGAATCGCTTCAGATACATCTTGCCCATTGAGCAAAGCTCGAGGTTGGTCTGGATTTGCCTCGAAAGTCACGGTGATTCCTGGCAAAGCGTTGACGATGGCTTCGTCACTGCCGGTAAGTAGATCGAGTTTGATGGCGGCTAAGGTAACGGTCCGATAGAGCGCCCCAGTGTCCAAGTAACGCATGTCAAAGTGCGTAGCGAGGGCCCGAGTGAGAGATGATTTGCCCGATCCGCTGGGACCATCTATAGCAAGGATTCGAAGCATTGGCCCACTCTATCGGGATATTGAACGGGTATTTGTCGATAAATAAATATGACCATCTAACGACGAATCATCCTGCAAGGGTGAATGCCCTCCAGCCCCGCACGATAAGTTCCTGCACCGTCTTCTCACCATGCCCCACCTGGAGCGATAGCTGAATTAACCCTGCTGGGAGTCCTAGCGAATGTTCCATAGAAATATCTTCCACATTGACCTTGAGCTCACTGAAGATGTCGAAGAGCAGAGCCAACTGTCCAGGTCTGTCTGGAAGCACCACCGAGATCTGGTCATATTCTCGAATCGATAGACCGTGCTTCCCAGGAATCAGGTCTCGCCCTGCATTGCCCCGCGAAATAAAGGCCTTGAGAGCTTCTGCATCACCTGCTTTCAACGCGGCAATGATGAGAGCTAACTCTTCTGCGATGGGCTCCAAAAATGTAGCGACTTGCGCACCATTTGTACTCAGTATGGAAGCCCACACCTCTGGGCTCGATCCGGCTATGCGCGTGGTGTCTCGCAGGCCTTGCCCGGCAATAGAAAGATGGGAGACATCTACCTGATTTAGGGAACTTGCCAGCAGAGAAGCGAGTACTTGTGGCCCATGGCTTACTTCAGCGACTGCGCGGTCATGACCTTCCGGTGTGAGTTCCACCGGGAGTGCGCCGACCAAAGCCACTAATTCACGAACAGCCTCGAGGCTTTGTCCACTTGTCTTGCTAGATGGGGTGATTACCCAGGGGCGTCCCTCGAAGAGATCTGAGCGAGCGCCTGTGGGACCACTCCGCTCGCTTCCCGCCATGGGATGCCCGCCACAAAAGAGCTCACTCACGCCAAAAGATGAAACCTCAAGTTGAACGTTGGTTTTTGTTGAACCTAAATCTGTAAAATTCAACGCGAGATTACTCTTAAATGCCTCTAAAATGACTCTTCCTACAAATGTTGTGGGAACCGCCGCTACAAAGAGATCTCCCATACCTTCAAAACTCGATCCGACTCGCGCACTAGCTAATTCTGCGTGCTCTCTATTGAGGTCTGTGAAGCGGACCGCTCCCCCAGCTCGGGTGATCGCCATCCCTAAAGAGGTTCCCATAAACCCTGCTCCGGCGATGACAACTTTCACTGAGCGAGATCTTGTCGGAGAGCGGCTGCGCCATGCAGATAGATGTGGTGCACATCTGAAGAACGCCCGTGGACGTGCAGCATGACTCGGACAGCTCTCGGCAAGGCTCCTGGAACTGCAATCTCAGATGCACAAATTAACGGAGTGGACCCGAAGCCGATGGTGCGGGCAGCGGCTGCTGGGAAATCAGACGTGAGATCAGGAGTGGCTGTAAAGAGCACCGAAACGATGTCTGCCGGCTCGATTTGATTCGCCCTCATCACCTCGCTAAGCAATTCAACAACGCCGTCACGGATGGCCTCCTTGGAGTCCTCCGCTAGCTGGGTTGCGCCTCTTATTGCGTACATGGTTCTAGGGTAACTGATCGGCCCTCCAATACGCAGTATTTATAAGACCTTCAAAGGTTATATATATAAATCAACAAATAAATATTAGAGCCTCAGTAGCAGAATGAGCTATTGTCGACATAGCGTCGTTAGACGGGAAGAAGTGCGCTCAGAAAATCGACATATCACCAATCAATGGGGTTCTCCGGTGCGGAATTGTCGATATATAAATATAACGTTATACCCATATCAATCTTAATTATGTTAGATATCTAAAGATCTACCTTTAAAGATCCACAAGCTCCATCAGCTTGCGAACCTCAACTGTGGTCAAAACTCGGGTCCGACCGGAGCGCAATTCTCCGAGCTGGACGGGTCCCACCTGGGTCCTCACGAGGCGTTCGACCGGGGTGCCGAGGGCTTCGAAAATCCGCCGAACAATTCGGTTACGACCTTCGTGAATCTCTAACTCCACGAGTGAACGAGTCCGGTCCTTCTCCACAACCTCGAAAGCGTCTACCCGGGCTAGGCCGTCTTCAAGTTCGATCCCCGCAGACAATCGGGCCTTGGCGTCCTTCGGGAGGGCGCCCTCGACCCAGACAAGGTACTTCTTGCGTATTCCGTACCGGGGGTGAGCAAGGCGATTGGCTAGCTCGCCATCGTTGGTGAGCAAGATCAGGCCCTCCGTCTCCACGTCGAGTCTTCCCACGTGGAAGAGGCGATCTGAGCGTGTAGCGAGGTAATCCCCCAGGTGCGGGCGACCTTCGCTGTCGGACATTGCTGAAAGCACGCCCTCTGGCTTATGCATCGCTAGGTGCACTTTCGGGACAAATGTGGAGATAGCCTCTCCGTCCACTTCGATGACCGCCGTATCAGGGTCAACTCTGGTACCTAATTCCTTCACTGTGCGGCCGTTTACACGCACCCGGCCTGCAGCGATGAGCTCTTCGCTGGCACGTCGCGAGGCAACCCCGGCAGAGGCCAGAACTTTCTGTAAGCGGATCTCCATTGTCTCTCTATCTCAACTTGAGAATGAGTCAAAGAGATCATCAATGACATCAACATCGGGTAGAAACGGTGCCAAAGCCGGGAGTTCTTCGATCGATCTGAGCCCCAGACGCTCTAAGAAGTATGACGTAGTTCGATAGAGGATGGCGCCACTTTCATGTTCGGTGCCTGCTTCCTCGACCAATCCGCGGCTCACCAATGTCTTCATCACCGCATCGACATTGACACCACGCACCGCTGAGATTCGGGCACGACTCACCGGCTGACGATAGGCCACCACAGAAAGGGTCTCCAAAGCGGCCTGTGTGAGTCGGGCCTGCTGTCCGTCAAGAACAAATTTTTCGACGAATGGAGCCCACTCTGCACGCGTGTAGAACCGCCATCCTCCTGCAACTTCTCGTAACTCAAACCCTCGAGATTGATCGTTGTATTCGGCGGAGAGCTTCTCTAACGCAGCAACAATCTGCTCCGTAGGAGTCTCAAGAACTTGCGCCAACAAAACCGACGATACCGGCTCATCGACCACCATAAGAATGGCTTCTAAGGCGCTTTCAACGTTTAGATCACTCATCATTGTCCTCTTCTACTTCGATATCGAACTCATCGGTAAGATTTATTTCAGCGTCTTCGGCACCGACCCATTTGATATGCAATTCACCTAGCGGGGTTACTTGATCAAAATGCAAGACACCCTCTCGATAGAGTTCCAAAAGGGCTAGGAATCGCGCCACAATAGTGTTCATGTTGGGGGCATCGCTAATGAGCGAACGGAATGACGCGGAGCGTAAACTCCTTATTCTTTCTAGTATTATGGTTGCTTGCTCTCGAACGTTTACCGCAGGATCATGTAAATGCGTCGTTGATACAAACTGTTCTATTTTAGGTGAAAGAACTCGATGGGCGAGGGATGCAAATCGTTCGGGGCCGATGCCGATAAGTACTTCCGGAAGAAGCGATGCATACGCAGATTCAAGTGAAACTAATCTCGGAAATCTATGTGCTTCGTCTGCATACCGTTGCGAAAAAATTGCGGCCACTTCTTTGTACGCGCGATATTGCAGTAACCGTGCAAAGAGAATGTCGCGTGCTTCAAGTAGCGCCAAGTCGCCTTCGTCTTCGACTTCGCCCGAAGGCAAGAGGCGAGCAGCTTTGAGATCGAGCAGAGTTGCAGCAACCACAAGGAATTCCGTGGCATGTCCCAAATCCCAACCGTCGCCCATGGCGCGAATGTGTGAAATGAATTCATCGGTTACTTGGCTAAGTGCTACTTCCGTGACATCAAGCCGATGCTTTGCGATGAGTTGCAGGAGGAGGTCAAACGGACCTTCGAAATTATCCAGTTGCACAGCAAAGCCAGGTACCTTGCCGGTCTCACTCGTCTCAATCACCGCTCAAAGGTACCGCTTGCTGATCGCACTCGGCGCCTTACGGAGCGGTGCATCTCATCGGGAGACCCTCTTAGCGTCCGCGCAAACGTCGCACAAGGATCGAAGACTCTCCCTTAGATTCCAAGTCGGCGACGATAAGAGAGAGCGCCTCGCGCACAATGCGACCTCGATCTACGGCCAAGCCGTGCTCCCCGCGGAGCAGGAGGCGGGCCTGCTCAAGGTCGAAGAGCTCATCAGGAGAGAGATAGACCGTGATCTTCTCTTCGTGGCGTTCGCGCCCCGAAGGGCCACGCTCAGCGGTGGTGATGCGTCGCCGGCTCGTACTGCGTACTCCCTTGCTCGAGCTCTCTTCGCTCGAACCCTGGGTATTTTCACCTGGAGAGGGCAGCGCTGTGAGCGTGGGAGTGGTGGCGGTGACTGGAGATGTTGTCGTACGAAAGAGCTCTTCAGCTCCTGGGAGGGTGGCGCGGCGACTCATACGAGCGCTCCTTTCTCGATCAATTCACGGGCTAGACGCCTGTATGCGTAAGCCCCGTCGGAACTAGGGGCGAAAGTGGTAATCGGCTCCCCTGCGACCGTGGTGTCTGGAAAACGGACAGTTCGTGCGATAACGGTTTCAAATACCCCATTTGGAAAGGCTTCACAGATTCGACTGAGTACTTCTTTGCTGTGAAGCGTCCTTGAATCGTACATCGTTGCTAAAATACCCTCAATCTCTAGTTGAGGGTTAAGCCTTTGTTGGGCTTTTTCTATAATCTGATGTAGATGTGCCACACCCCTCAGCGCAAAGTGCTCGCATTGCAAGGGCACGATGACGGAGTTGGCAGCTGTTAACGCATTAACGGTAAGAAGTCCGAGGGTGGGTTGGCAGTCAATGAGGATGAAATCGTAATCCGCTACCGCTTGCGTGAGCACCTCTTTAAGGATCTGCTCACGACCAATGACGTCCGCGAGCTTAAGGTCTGCCCCGCTGAGGTCCTGGTTGCTCGGTATGAGATCCAGCCCCGGGACTGAGGTCTTGATCAGCGCTTCACTGTATGGCGCCTCTGGATTGAGCATGAGATCAAAGATTGTGGTCTCAAGTTCATGGAGTGGAACCCCTAAGCCGACTGAGAGGGCTCCCTGAGGGTCCAGGTCGACTACTAACACCCTGCGGCCGACCTCAGCCAGGCTTGCCCCTAAATTGATGGTCGAGGTGGTCTTACCCACCCCGCCCTTTTGGTTGACGATCGCGATGATCCTCGCTGGACCGTGGGATTCCAACGGAGTCGGCTCCGTCACCGCCCTGGCCTTCTTACCAAAGATGGAAGAGGTAGTGGGAACGTTCTTATAATGATTTGTCGACTTAGCCATTTGAGGATAAACCCTTCAATTGCTCTGATGCTTTTCCGATTTATCGTCATGCTAGAGCGAGGTTCTGGGTTTAGCAAGATTCAGCGGCGAGTTATCTTTTCGAACGTGCTCGTGGATGAGCTTCTAAGTAGGCATCGCGGAGGCGATCGATGGTGACGAGCGTGTAGATCTGGGTGGTGGCCACCGATGCGTGCCCGAGCAATTCCTGTACCGATCTGATGTCCGCCCCACCTTCAAGGAGGTGGGTGGCAAATGAGTGTCGAAGAGCATGTGGGGTGACTCTCTCTCCTAGTCCGGCGCCTTCTGCGGCTGCCCCGATAAGTAGCCAGGCGCCTTGCCTGGAGAGGCGACCTCCACGCGCATTGAGAAAAAGGGCCTTACTTTTGCCCGCCAGTGGCGCCCGAACGCGCACCTGATAGGACTCAATGGCGGATAAGGCGGGCGCTCCTATAGGAACGAGACGCTCTTTGCCTCCTTTGCCGCGGTACTTGATGATGCCTTCACTCCCGTCTATGTCCGCGAGGTCGACACCGATCGCCTCGCTGATACGCGCCCCAGTGCCGTAGAGAAGTTCAACCAACGCCAGAGTCCTGAGCGAAGACGGGTCTTCACCAGCTGCCGAGGAGAGCAAAAGTTCCATCTCCGCGATGGTGAGCGCCTTAGGCAGCCGGAGGCCAAGTTTGGGTGGACGTATCGATGCAGCCGGGCTCTCGCTGGGATTTCTGAAGTGAAAGAGGCGGCGAACGGCGACCAAAGAGCGTCCGGCAGAGGCAGGAGCAAGATGGCCAAGGGAAGCGAGGAACCCGGCGATATCGCTCTCTTGGACATTTTCGATTGAAAGCGAATGGGATTCCAAATACGCCTCAAACTTCGCAAGATCTCGACGATACGCCGCGACCGTGTGCACAGACAGGGAGCGTTCAACGGAGAGATGATTCAGGAAGTCGTGAATAGAAGGATCTGGCACAGAAAGAAACTTACCGCGCCCTCCGAGTATTCGGCGGAACGCGGTAAGCGAAGTGCGAGCTACTTAAGAAGTTGATCGACTGGTGTAAGAGCCATGCCATGCGCGGCAGCAACAGGAGCCGAGATTACAGATCCTGCATGAACATTGAGACCCTTCGCCAATGCAGCATCGTTTTGACATGCCGTCTTCCAGCCACCCTCAGCGAGTGCGACGACGTAAGGCAGAGTCACGTTGGTCAGGGCGTATGTACTCGTATGCGGAACTGCGCCTGGCATATTCGCTACACAATAAAAAATCGAGTTGTGCACCTTATAGGTAGGGTCGGCGTGCGTCGTGGGTTTTGAATCCTCGAAGCAACCACCTTGATCGATAGAAATGTCGACAAGAACGCTTCCTGCCTTCATCCGCGAGACTAATTCATTAGTGACTAGTCGAGGGGCTTTTGCTCCGGGCACGAGAACTGCGCCAATTACTAGATCGGCGTCAAGAACTTGACGTTCGATCTCGTAGGCATTTGAAGCAATCGTCTGCATATGACCTTGATATATGCGATCAACTTCGCGCAGCCTTCCGATGTTGTTATCCATCAGAATGACTTCGGCTTGCATTCCCAGGGCGATGGCCGCGGCGTTAAGACCAGATACACCTGCACCCAAAACAACTACCTTCGCGGCACCGACACCGGAAACTCCACCCATCAAAACTCCACGACCGCCAGCGGCACGTTGGAGTGCTGCGGCGCCTACTTGTGGCGCCATTCGCCCAGCTACTTCGCTCATGGGAGCCAGAAGCGGAAGTCCTCCATTAATTTCGACTGTCTCGTAGGCGATTGCAGTGATGCCCGATTTGATGAGCGCGTCAGTGCAAGGAAGAGATGCTGCCAAGTGTAGATAAGTAAAGAGCGTCTGCCCCGCGCGCATGCGGTGATATTCCTCGGCGATTGGCTCCTTCACCTTGAGCACAAGGTCGGCCTGAGCCCAGATCGCATCGGCCGTTTCAAGGATCTCAGCACCGGCGTGCACGAATTCCGCGTCTGTGATGGATGATCCGGCACCCGCGTCCTTTTCGATAACAATCTTGTGGCCAAGTCGCTTGAGTTCATGAACTCCCGAGGGAGTGATAGCGACTCGATATTCATGGTTTTTGATTTCACGTGGGACGCCGACGATCACAGAACACCTCAAATTTAGATGGATATACGCACTTGATAAATCACACTCTACTCCGCTTCCTCAGCGGCGCTGGACGACCTACCCAATAGTCTGATGTTTTAATGCGGCTTCCACTAAACCAGAAAAAAGTGGATGCGGACGTGTGGGTCGCGACTTGAACTCAGGATGAGCTTGTGTTCCCACGTAAAATGGATGTACCGAGGTGGGAAGTTCGACAAACTCCACCAAATGGCCATCTGGCGATAGTCCAGAGAACACCAAACCTGCCCCTTCAATGCGGGTGCGGTAATCATTATTTACTTCATACCGATGACGATGTCGCTCCTCTATCCGCTCACTTCCGTACACGCCGGCGACCACCGATCCTGGCTGCAACACCGCTGGATAGAGTCCTAACCGCATGGTTCCACCCATATCGCGCTCCCCCGCCACGACATCAACCTGGCTCGCCATGGTGGCAATAACTGGGTTTGCAGATTCAGGCGCGAATTCTGCAGAGTTGGCATCCAAAATCCCCGCTAAATGGCGGGCGCCTTCGATAACCATGCATTGCAACCCCAAGCACAGACCCAAGGTTGGGACACGATTTTCGCGGGCCCACTTAAGTGCTCCCACTTTCCCCTCAATTCCACGTACGCCAAATCCTCCCGGCACGCATATTCCATCAACGCCTTCAAGGTGCTCACGTGCGCCTTCGACGCTTTCACACTCATCACTCGCCACCCATTTGATAGTGACCTTTGCATCGTTGGCGAATCCCCCAGCACGCAAAGCCTCTGTGACCGAAAGATATGCATCAGGAAGATCTATGTACTTGCCTACAAGTGCAATAGTGACCGCATGGGCTGGTTGGTGGACGCGCCGGAGAAGCTCATCCCAGTCCGTCCAATCAACATCACGAAATGGGAGTCCAAGTCGGCGCACGACGTATGCATCAAGGCCTTCACTGTGAAGAACTCTGGGAATGTCATAGATCGACTGAGCGTCTGAGGCAGCTACAACTGCCTCGGTATCAACGTCACACATGAGCGATATTTTATTCTTAACCCCGGCAGGAATTTCGCGATCTGATCGGCACACAATTGCATCAGGCTGAATACCAATGCTGCGCAATGCGGCCACAGAATGTTGCGTGGGTTTTGTTTTCAATTCTCCAGATGGCCCAATGTAGGGAACCAGTGAGACGTGTAAGAAAAAGACATTCTCGCGACCCACTTCGTGGCGCACCTGGCGAGCGGCTTCTAAAAATGGTAACGACTCAATATCTCCTACAGTGCCTCCGATCTCTGTGATCACCACATCAACAGATTCACTGCCCATCTGACGAATGCGATCCTTTATCTCGTTAGTTATATGAGGAATCACTTGCACGGTATCGCCCAGATACTCACCTCGACGTTCACGTGCGATCACTCGAGAATAAACCTGACCTGTCGTGACGTTTGCATACCCTTGAAGGTTCGTGTCCAGGAAGCGTTCGTAATGCCCGATATCTAGATCTGTTTCTGCCCCATCGTCAGTGACAAAAACCTCCCCGTGTTGGAATGGGTTCATTGTGCCTGGATCTACGTTGAGATACGGATCCAGTTTCTGCATGGTGACTCGCAAACCACGTGAGCGCAAAAGTCTTCCCAGGCTGCTCGCTGTCAGGCCCTTGCCAAGAGAGGAGGCGACTCCGCCGGTGACGAAGATATGTTTACTCTGATGTGCCATCTGCACTCCCGCGGCCTAAATGCGGCGGGGAAACCCGCCTGTCCACGGGAGTTCAGCGTATCAGCGCTCCCCCGCCTTCCTCTTAAGCGGTCGGCGTGGCGGGAGCCTTCTTCTTGCGAGAGTGTGTGGTGGGGACTTCCATGGTGGCCCGCAGCGCCAGTAACTCTTGAGCATGGGCCTGCGCATTTTCAGACTCGGAGATGCCGCCGAGCATGCGGGCGATCTCCATGATTCTGGAAGAGGCATCTAAGACCGCAACATTTGAAACTGTAACTCCGGTGCTCTCCTTGGTGATCAGTACATGGTGGTCGGCCCAGGCTGCCACTTGTGGCAGATGCGTGACAACAATGACCTGAGAGTGCATGCCGAGCATCGCTAGGCGACGACCTACTTCGATGGCAGCGCTTCCACCTACGCCGGCATCTACTTCATCAAAAACATAAGTCGGCACTGGATCTACGGTAGCTAAAACCACTTCGACAGCTAACATGAGACGACTCAATTCGCCCCCACTGGCCGCTTTCGCAATCGGGAGTAGCGCACCACCGGTGTGCGCGGTAAACCTAAATTCAATCTCATCAACACCGAATGCGTGGGCCTTTGTAAAGGGAACCTTCGTATCGCTCGCTACGTCGACTAAAAATGTTGAGTTGGGAAGAGCTAATTCTCTAATCTCAGTGGTGACTGCTGACGAAAGTTTTTGCGACACGACAGCACGAGAGGCTGAAAGCTCTGCAGCACTGTCGAAGAATTCCTTTTCCGCCTCTATGGCGATAGCGCGTAATCTTTCACGAGTTCCATCGGAGTCTTCGTGAGCGATCAGTGCCGATCGGGCGGAGACCAATTGCGCGAGTAACTCCCCCTCATCTTGAGCTGAAAATCGCTTCAAGACGGAAGATATAGAGGCGAATCGGCTTTCGATTCGAGACAACTCAGTCGGATCTGCGTCAAGGTTTGCAACATATCTTCGCGTTTCGCTCTCGATGTCACCTAGTTCGATCACCAATGAGGAGAAACGAGTCGATAATTCACTGGCAGACTTATCGACTCGTTGAAGTTGCTCAAAGTTTCGACCTGCTTGCACCAGATGATCTCCAGATATCGTCTCTAGGCCCTTGATGATCTCTGTGGCAAGTTCGCGCAACTGATCTAAATGACTGAGCCGTTCACGATCACTCTTAATGGAATCAATCTCGCCAAGTTTGAGATCGAGAGGACCGACTTTTTCGACAAGCTCTTGCAGTTCGCTTCGCTGGATATCTGCCAACTTAATTGCTGATTCGAAAGCGGCCAGTTCATCGATGGCGCGATATGTTTTGGCGTAACAAGCGCCTACGCGGTCAAGCAGAGAAAGGTGAGTCTCTCCGCCGTACGCATCGAGTAAATCGCGTTGCGTAGTAGCCCTTCTCAGCGCACCATTGCTGCTTTGCGCGTGAATAGAGATGAGGTGCGCACCGATTTGTGCCAACTGTGAACCAGTTGCTGGGGCGCCATTGAGAACTCCCTTAGACCGACCGTCAGCGTTAAGGGATCGTCCCAGGATGATCGCCGAATCATCCTTTTCAATATCCATTGTGAGAAGGAGTGCATCTGCCTGGGCAGTGGGATCGAAACTTGCCGCCGCCGCTGCTCGATCCGCGCCAGATCGAACCAACTGAGCATCGGCCTTTCCTCCTAACACCAGCGAGAGTGCAGTGAGCAACATGGTTTTTCCAGCACCCGTTTCACCGGTGATCACATTAAATCCAGGAGCAAATTCAACGGTGCTCTCAGCAATGACTCCGAGTGATTTGATGCGTATCTCTTGAAGCATCGCTTAGCTCTCGCGCCAGCCTTCGACGGGCAAACGAAACTTAGCAACTAAACGATCCGCAAAGGGCGTCGGAGTGAGTCTTGCAAAGAGCAATGAGCGTGGAGACCGTGTCAAAAGAATTCGATCTCCGACTGCCATTTCTCTCTGTCGAAGACCATCGGCTACGAGATTGGCGCGGCCACTTAACAATGTCAGCGATACTCTCGAAGAGGGTGAGATGACTAGCGGCCTAGCAAAGAGTGCATGCGCAGCCAGCGGAACAATTTGGATGGCTTCCACATCGGGCCAAATGACTGGTCCGCCGGCCGAGAACGCATACGCAGTAGAGCCGGTAGGGGTTGAACAAAGAACACCGTCGGCTAACCATCTTGATACCGGGCGATCATCAATAGTGAGTAGAACTTCGACCATGCGACTTCCACTCTTTTCGAGCGCAAATTCATTGAGGGCAAACTCTTGGGAACGGCTTGCACCTAGATGTAAATCTGCTTGCAAGACCATGCGCTCTTCTACTTGATAGGTGCGATCTGTGATGGCTTTTGCCACCACGAGAATGTCTTCACGATCTGCTTCTGCCAAGAAACCTACGTGTCCAAGGTTGATACCCAAAAGTGGAACTGCGCTTCCGTACACGCTCTCTGCCGCCCGAAGAATGGTGCCGTCGCCGCCGAGCACAACGAGCAATTCGGTCCCATCGGTGATCGGTTCGCCATGTGCCACTTCGTAGGTAGATGCACCCTTCTGGCTGAAATGAGCTTGCAACGTATCGGCAGCATCTCGAGCCTCTGGGCGTGCTGGGTGAACAAGCACCGCAATCGTTCGACTCATGCTGGACCCTGAGCGATTGCTTCGCTGACCATTGCGGAATCCAAGGTTGGAGCATCTTTGCGCAACCAAAGAAAATACTCGACGTTGCCTGCGGGTCCAGGAAGGGGGCTGGCCACAATCCCGCGCACTCCAAGACCTAATTCGGCTGCTGCACGGGCAACTTGATGAACCGCCATGGAACGAAGTGCTGGGTCTCGGACAACTCCACCCGCCCCCAATTTCTCACGACCCACTTCGAATTGGGGTTTCACCATCAACACCATGTCGGCATCAGGAGCAATGACCGAAACGAGAGCTGGAAGAACGAGTACTAGAGAGATAAATGAGAGGTCAGCTACGACGACATCCACTGGGGCGCCTATCTGATCCAGTGAAAGATTTCGTACATTCGTGCGATCGTGAACAGTCACTCGTGGGTCTTGCTGCAGTTCCCAGACAAGCTGTCCATAACCGACGTCGACTGCAACCACCTCTGCTGCTCCACGCTTCAAGAGAATGTCGGTGAAACCGCCAGTCGAGGCACCGGCATCGAGTGCCCGTCGACTCTTCACGGAAAGCCCTTGGGGCTCGAACTCC
>CAEZZQ010000005.1_pt1 | contig 28455 bp, 24 predicted proteins | sample 7266711 | NCBI WGS metagenome assembly CAEZZQ01 (sample SAMEA6813964, study PRJEB35770) | freshwater metagenome | biome: Freshwater; feature: Freshwater reservoir; material: water | place: Czech Republic | collected 2016-08-15 | depth 30m m
AGCATCAACGCCACCGCTAGCTACATGGCAGAGATCAAGTGCGGCCGCACCCATTCTTCTAATATCGCGCACCTCACCCGCGAGAGCAGCAAGTACTTCACCTTGACGCACGCGCCTGTCTGACTCATATCCAAACCCTGTTGCTAGTAGAGATTGCGAAAGTGCGACCGGGTCATTGCATTTTATGGGTGCGCCATTAAGGCGTGCGCCGGCGCCGCGAATGGCGGAGTAGAGCCTCGTCGTAGTCGGCGAATAAACCACCCCCACGACAGTGCCCCATTCACCAGAATCATCTTCTGCCTGCACGCCGATACTCACACACCACCCAGGCAAGTTATAAAGATAGTTTGTGGTGCCATCGAGCGGATCCACAATCCACCGCACACCACTTGTGCTTTCACGTTCAGCACCTTCTTCGCCAAGAAAGCCATCATCTGGACGTGCGTGAAGAATAGATTCAAGAATGAACTTCTCAGAACGCTTATCCATGATCGTGACCGTGTCGGTCGGCGACGTCTTAGTACTTACTCCTAAATCTTGCGGGCGATCCATCAGGAGTACGCCGGCTTCTTGGGCGATCTGAAGCGCGAGTGCGGATAATTCTCCAAGGGCAGTAGTTGAAATATCCGCTGCAGGCATAGCGATACTCTATCTCGCGCTAGCCTTGGTGAATGCGAGCCAAGTTACTTAAGCCCTATCAGGAGATTTTCTCCTACCCCGGCTCGCTCGCATTTTCTTTAGCCGGGCTCATTACCCGCATGCCAATGTCGATGACTGGTCTGGCCATCATCTTGTTGATCTACGCAAAGACTGGCTCATACGGAACGGCTGGCGCAGTAGTGGCGGCCTACTCAATTGCGCAATCATTTGTAGGACCACGATGGGCGCGAATGGCTGATCGCATCGGACAGAGCAACACCATCAGGAAGGCGCTACCTTTCCACATCGCTGGCCTACTACTGATCGTTATTTTGGTCTCAGTGAAGACACCTTCGGGGTTTTGGTATTTCTCCGCTCTCCTCGCCGCAACTTTCTCAGTGCAAACAGGTTCGCTCATTCGTCGACGTTGGCATTACATCATGATCGGGAAAGCCACTGACGAGAAATCTCTCGCCCGCGGCAAGGGGCTATTGAATTCAGCGTGGTCGCTTGAGGCCCTTGTTGATGAAGTGGTTTTCATCGTAGGACCCATCGTGGCCACCGTACTCTGCACTCAAGTGGCGCCTACTGCCGGACTACTAGCCGGAATTTCATTTGTCACCATCGGAAGCATCTTTCTACTCGCTCAAGGAGAGAGCGCTCCTCCCACGATGGCAGAGCTTGGCGAAAAACATGCGGGTGGCGTGTGGAAGATGCCCGCTTGTCTCAATGTCACATCCGTGAACTTCTTTCTTGGCGCTTACTTTGGCGCTGTTGAATTGGCGGTAGTGGCCATCTGCACAGAAGCTGGAGCAAAGCCGCTCTCCGGAGTCTTACTTGCCGTATGGGCTTTCGGTAGTGGAGTGGCAGCAATTGCTAATGGCATCTTCGCCGCACGCTTTCATCCTGCCCCTCGATTCTTAATAGCGCTGCTTTCCCTGACATTGCTCTCAATCGGACCGCTTCTCACGCACTCGCTTTTCACCTTAGGTGTCGCGCTCTTCTTCTCCGGATTTGCGATCTCGCCTGTTCTCATCGCTGGCATCTCTGTGGTGGAAAAGCTCGTCCCTGAAACCCAAATGACCGAGGCAATTGCGATTGTGACCATGGGCTTTCCGATCGGTAGCTCTGCCGGAGTCTTCATCAGCGGACAATTCCTCGATCGCCATACAGCCCATTCGGGGCTCTGGCTTCCACTAGGTTTCTTAGCTACCGCCGTCCTGATTTCACTCCTGCGCTTCGCCTCCTGGCGCACGATCCTGCAGGCATCTCGACTCTAACTGACCCCCAAATGCCGGGCGTCAAGCTCTAGCTATCGCTAGAGTATGGGCGTGACCAACCCATCCCAGCCGCTGCGCGTCGTCGGTCGTAATCAAGAAGGCACTCTGCTCTTCGTTGTTGACCGTTCCGGCAATCGCTTTGAATTGCCCATCGACACTACTTTGCGATCCGCTCTAGGAAATAGTGTGAGTACGCCAAGTAGTGCGGCTCCGGACACCACCCCAGCTTCCAAGCCAGCCGCCCACCTGCGACTTGCTACCTTGACCGAACTCCCCACTCCACGCGAAATACAAACCCTCGTACGTGGCGGCGCCTCTATCGCAGAAATTGCAGAGCGTTCTGGTCTCTCAGAAGAGAAAATCGATCGCTATGCCGGCCCAATACTGCGCGAGCGTTTTCATATTGCGCAGCAAGCCCTTGGAACTGTGATTCGCCGAGGATCAAGTGAAGGCGCCGAACTCGGCAGTGTCGTAGCTACCCGACTCACCACTCGGGGCGTCGCCAAAGATGACATGGAGTGGGATTCCTGGAGGCGCGACGACGGGAAGTGGACCATCGTGCTTACCTATCCTTCCAATGACGGCGTGCAACACGCACACTGGGTCCTCGATAACGTCCGCCGCACACTTACTTCAGAAGATGAGAGTGCCCGTTGGCTCACCGGCGACGAGCGCTCATCGGCGGAGAAAATTGCGACTCGCCTTGAAGAGATTGCACCCCAGCTTCCCGTCGCAAAAGAACCGCTTCCTGAGCGCGCAGTGATTGAAATTGCTCGTCTCACTGCTGTGCGTGATGCAGAACCAGCGATGGAGGAACTTGAGCTCGAAAAAGAGGTACGACCAGAGCCTCGCAAAGAGAGCGGTCGTGGGCGCACACACGTTCCTGCGTGGGATGAAATCATGTTCGGCACTAAGAAAGATGCCGATCCTTTCGAATAAATACGTCTCGCTATTTATTGACGTAGTTTAAGTAACGTAGTTTAAGAAAGTGTTACAGAAATCAGTGGCACATAGACTTCTTCATCAGTAAGCGCTCCATGATGTCCCACCATCGCTCCTTCGAAGCGCACTCGACTTTCGTCAATAAGGATCCCGTGGTCTCGTGGAATAGCGATGACATCCCCGAGCCGCCGCAAGGATCTTTCGTTCACTTCGCTGCCAAAGAGGCCCGCACCCACTGCCTCATCCTTGGTGAAGACATCTGCTCTACTTCCGAGAATTGCTCGCCATCTGAGAGCTACGTCCGAGGCGCTGCCCTCTCGCACATAGATATGTCTGGCACGGGGCTCTCCCCCGATCAAAGTCAGATCAAGGGCGAGTTCATTATCGATGACAATCTTCTCTCCCACATTCGTCATGCCATGATCGGCGGTCACCCAGAGTCGAGCGCCCTTGGGTAGCGCCTTGCAGAGGTGGCCCACTAGACGATCGATCGAGACCAGGGCATCTCGCCATTGTTGCGATCCAACACCATGAGCATGTCCAGCAGCATCGAGATCATTGAGGTACACGTAAGAAAAACTTCGAGAGCGTGCTAGCGACTTAGCACTTTCGCGCACCAACTCTTCGTGAGTGTCTGCCGCAAGATATGTACCTCCACGCAAACTCGCTTCAGTGAAGCCACTCCCCGCATAACGCTTTGAAGCAACATGATGAACCGATATCCCTGCAGCTACCGCTCTCTCAAAGAGCGTCGATTCAGGTTGCCAGAAGAGTGGATCGACTCTGTCATCCCACTTCAATGGATTAAGCAAACGTCCAGGATCACCGCTATCTGGCACTCGTACGGTATACCCGAGCATCGCGTGCAACCCAGGCAACAACCCAGTACCAATTGATGTAAGGCTGGTCACCGTGGTCGAAGGAAATCCAACTCGCAGTTCTGCAGGCTCTTGCACTAATTGCGAAAGGTGCAGAGTCTCCTCAGGATAATCACGAAGTTGCCTTGAGCCCAATCCATCAATCAGCAGAAAACACTCGCGCCCACCGTGGGAACTCTCGACCTGGAGTGGGTTGGTACTTTCAAGCCCAAGAGAGGCAAAGATGCTGGGCGTGAGGTCAGCGAGTGAACCACTCACAATTATTGCGTCACCTGAATGGACCGAGCAAAAGCAAGCAATGCACGAACGCTCTCTTCGCCTTCAGCAAGTCGAGATGCACGCAATTGGATGTCTTCAGCCGTGATCACTCCAGAATATCCGTGGTCTCCGTCGCAATCTACATTTCCGCAATCATTGCTCTCCAGCTCTATGCGAGAAATTCCACCCCAACCAATTCCGACTAACACCTCTGAAAGTTTTCCACTGGGATCCGCTGATCGGGTGATCATCAGTGAACGGATCTGGTTACGTGCAACACTTTCACTTGTCGCAGTAACAACTGTTTTGCCATCAACTTCTTCGTCATCTACATGAACTACGATCAAATTCGCATGTGTAACGATTGCGACCGTGACATGACGACGCACCTCATGGGAATCAAAGGTGGTCTCCTGTGCCACAAAGTGCGTGAGTGGCGTATCTGAACCAAGTGCGTCAGAGACGGCTTCCGCCACCAAAGTCGGGTGGTAGCCGGTGGCGTTGATGGCCTCTTCAATTTCGCGAGCTGAGATCATTCGGTCATCCTGCCACGCTCTTGGTCCGGAGTCAGGATTGAGTGGAGCCTGAATGCCAAGAAAGACGCAAAGAGAGAGCCCACGACCACGACAACTACCCAGGAAAAGCCCTGCCCTGTGCCGATAAGGAGACCGGCCACTCCAGGGCCAAGAATTAAGGCGCTCTGCCAGGCACCAGAGAAGAGTGCGTTATATCTTCCGCGCATTTCATCGGGTGCCAAATCATTGACTAATGCCGGCGCTACCGGTGACCAGATCATCTCCCCCACGGCAAATATCAGTTGAGCGAAAATGAGCACAAGGACCGTGGGCCACCATTTAGCGCTTCCAACAACAACCCAAGAGAGTGCCCAGAGTGAAGTCGCCAGCATTAGTGCTCGCGAACGGCGCCAATTGCGTACCCACTTCACGAACCGCATCTGCATCAAGGCAATGACGAACGTATTTGCCGCGTATGCCCAAGCCAAGCTTCCCGGAGAGAGCTCTGCAACATATATCGAATAACTGGAGAAACCCGCTTCTAACTGACTATATCCAAAGAGAATGGCAATGAAGGCTACGATCCAGATGCGTAGCAGTCGTTTATCCTGCAATACCTGCCGCCAGCTTCCTTCCGCGCTCTTTTGCCGCTCTACTTCCGTTCGCTCTGGTGTTTTGAGATTAAAAATCAGTAGGAGGTAAATCAGGAAACTAATACCGTCAGCGATGTAGAGAATATGAAAAGCGCGTTCAGTTGGCGCGGAAATAATGAGCGCAGCCCCTACCCCACCAATTCCAAATCCGAGATTAAGAAATGCAAACTGCAAACCAAATGATCGTTCTCGGTCAGGCGAAAGTTGGGCCAGCAAAGATCCTTGAGCTGGCCAAAGAGTGCCTTGAGATATTGCGCAAATTGTGACCACTCCGAGAACTTGCCATGAAGTCTGTGCAAAACCCAACAGGGAAAATCCAAGCGCTCCAAGAACTAGCGAGATTCGAAGCATCACAACGGCGCCAAATTTATCGACCGCTGTGCCAACTAAAGGTGAGAAGAGAATCTGAGAAAGGCCCATCCACGAAAGCAGGAGCCCGGCATGGGAGATAGAGAAACCGCGCACGGAGTGGAGGTAGACGACGAAGAACGGGAGCACCAACCCGTTACCAATGGCTGAAAGGGCAATAGCGCCGATTAACCGGCGGAAGGGAGTGATATTTAGCAACTTATTCCCTCCATCCCATTGCCACCTTGTGTAACTTCCTGCAACGCCCGGCTAGAGTACCAGCGTGAATTCATTCAATTTCTCCAACGAAGTAAAGCAAGCTCGCAAGAATGGATCTCCCGTTGTTGCCCTCGAATCAACCATCATCAGCCATGGCCTTCCCCGCCCCAAAAATCTCGAGATTGCGAAAGAAATAGAGAATACCGTCCGCGGCATTGGTGCAGTTCCGGCTACGATCGCGATGCTCAACGGCGTAGTCCATGTGGGTCTCGAAGAGGCCGAACTACTCGAGATTGCCACCAGTGATGCTGTAACAAAAGCATCAGTGAGAGACTTAGCAATACTTGCACAACAGAAGCGTCATGCGGCTACCACCGTAGCCGCCACATCTCATATCGCTCAGGAAGCCGGAATTTCAATCTTTGCTACTGGTGGCCTTGGTGGAGTGCATCGTGGTGCACGAGATACGTGGGACGAGTCGGCAGACCTGTACACCCTTGCCCGCACAGACATCACCGTGGTGTGCGCTGGAGTGAAATCTATCCTCGATGTGGCTGCCACATTAGAACGAATTGAGTCTTTAAGTATCGGGTTGGTGGGGTACCGCACTCTCAAGTTCCCCGGGTTCTATCTTCGCGAAAGCGGATTCAACCTTGAGTATCAAGCAGCGAGCCCAAAGGACCTGGCAGAAATAATCCGCGCGCGCAAGAAACTAGGCACAGAAAACGCCGCGCTCTTAGTTGCTAACCCCATCGAACGCGAAGTGCCTCGCGATATCCACGATCGAGTTCTGGCCTCCGGACTTGCGCTAGCAACAGAGCAAGGGATTTCCGGCAAGTACGTCACACCATTCTTGCTTGATTACTTCCATCACAATTCAGATGGTGAGTCTCTTCGGGCAAATATTGAGATCATTTTGTCGAATGCTGCTCTTGCTGCAGAAATAGCAGTAGCACTCATAAAGCTTGAGGATTAGCTTATGACCATCTATCTCTTTGGGGAGATGATGCTCGACGTTGTCGCAGTGACCGATGAGGATCATGTCGCTTTTGGCAGTGACACGCTGTCGAAGAACGAATTCCATGGCGGAGGAAGCGCAGCCAACACCGCGTCATGGCTCGGTGCGCTCCGCGCCACCCCGGTCTTCATCGGCACCTGCGGCAGAGATCCTGAAGGTGACCGCCTTATCGCCGAACTTGAAAATGGCGGCGTGCGCACCATCATCGGCCGCAGCGAAATCGAAACTGGCTCCGTGGTTTCCATCGTTTCGCGCGGAGGCCAACGGAGTATGTTTCCCTATAAAGGTGCCAACGTAGATATCAAAGCTGACCTACTTCCCGCCCTCTCCGCCCACGACATTCTCTACATAGCCTCCTATTCACTCTTCGCTGAAGGAAGTCGCATCGAGACACTCAAAGCGCTCTCGCTTGCAAGGTCCGCTGGTGCTACAACCGCAATCGATGCAGCCTCAAGCGCCCTCATCCGTAAATATGGAATCCCAGAATTTCTCAGTTGGATCAAAGGTTGCGACATTCTCTTCTTAAACCGAGATGAAGCGGAGGCCATCACCGAGAGCAGCGACTTGCACTCTGCTGCGACGCAACTATCGCAATACGCGAATTATGTGGTCCTCAAGGATGGCGCCCAAGGATCCTTCGCTCTTCATGAGGGTCGCGTTCATCACCAACAGGCACTCCCAGCGAATGTGATCGACACCACGGGAGCCGGCGATGCCTATGCCGGTGGATTCTTAGCCCATTGGTCGCTTACCCCCGACCTTGAAGGCTGTCTGCGAACCGGTGCCGAGGTCGCCTCCCGAGCCATTTCTCAAGTAGGCGCGCGCCCTCCACGAAGTTGAGCTCGCTCTTGGTGAGAATGGGGCCATGAAAAACGAAATCGGCCACGTTGTTGATATTGATGTAGCGGCCGAGATGCAGGGCTCCTTCCTGGAGTACGCATACTCCGTCATTTACTCCCGCGCCCTCCCCGATGCCCGCGACGGGCTCAAACCGGTGCAACGAAGAATTCTCTATCAGATGGCCGAGATGGGGTTGCGCCCCGAGAAAGGTCACGTAAAAAGCGCTCGAGTCGTCGGCGAAGTCATGGGAAAGCTCCACCCACATGGGGATGGCGCTATCTACGACGCCATGGTCCGCATGGCACAAGACTTCTCTATGAGAATGACCTTGATCGATGGGCACGGAAACTTTGGCTCATTGGACTCCGGCCCTGCAGCCATGCGTTACTCGGAGGCTCGTCTCGCGGCATCTGCGATGGCCATCGTCTCAGAGTGCGATGAGGACACCGTAGATTTTGGCTCGAACTATGACGGCCAACTGAAAGAGCCCATCGTCTTGCCAGCGGCTTTTCCCAATCTCTTAGTTAATGGCGCTACCGGTATTGCCGTGGGTATGGCAACGAACATGGCACCACATAATCTTGGTGAGGTAGTGGCCGCTACGCGCCATCTCATCGCCCATCCAAAATCTACAGTCGATGAACTTATGGAGTTCATGCCAGGGCCCGACTTTCCGTGCGGGGGAAAGATCATCGGATTAGATGGGATCCGCGAAGCTTATGAAACGGGGCGCGGCTCATTTCGTACGCGCGCAACCGCCCGTATTGAGAATGTCACTCCTAAGCGGCGCGGCATTGTCGTCACCGAACTTCCTTACCTTGTCGGACCCGAGAAGATTGTGGAAAAAATCGCGGACCTCGTTAAGTCAAAAAAGATACTCGGCATCTCAGATGTGACAGACCTGACCGATGGTCAAAATGGCACACAAGTCGTCATTGAAATAAAGAATGGTTTCAATGCCGAGGCCGTCCTTGAAGAGCTCTACCGCCTTACGCCAATGGAAGAGTCTTTTGCAATTAATGCAGTAGCACTTGTCAACGGTAAACCGCAGACTCTGGGTATCAAGCAACTTCTCGAGGTCTATATCGAGCACCGACTCGAAGTCATTCGCCGCCGAAGCACTTACCGCCGCAACAGAGCCGCTGATCGTCTTCACCTTGTAGAAGGATTATTGGTCGCGATTCTTGACATCGACGAAGTCATTCAAGTAATTCGTGCTAGCGACGACACCGCAGCAGCGCGCGCACGATTAATGACCGTCTTCGAGCTCTCTGAGATTCAAACTAACTACATCTTGGAAATGCCACTCCGCCGCCTCACGAAATTCTCGCGCATCGAACTTGAAGCAGAGCAAAAAGAGCTCTCAAAAACAATTGCTTCACTCCAAGAACTCCTCGACGATGAAAAAAAGCTTCGAAAGGCCGTCTCGGGAGAACTTGAGGAAGCCGCCAAGACCTTTGCTACCCCACGGCGCACCATTCTCCTTGAATCTCAAGGCGTGCGGCCTGCAGCTATGCAGATGGAGGTGAGTGATGATCCTTGCCGCATTGTGCTCTCCTCGACTGGGCTCATTGCGCGCACTCCTGATGCCGAACCGCTCTCAGATCGAATTTGGGGCGCCCAACGCTCGCGCCATGACCTGATCATCGATGAGATCGAGACGACAGCTCTGGGCGAATACGGATTAATCACGTCACATGGGCGACTCCATCGATTGAAATCTATCGACCTGCCTACAATTCCATCCCGCTCCACTTCACTCGCTGGTGGTGCTCCTCTTGCCGAGATTATTCGCCTCGAAAAGGGCGAACGCGTGTTGGCCTTAACAACGCTCTCAGAAGAAGGCGAAGGAATTGCACTGGCTACCGCCCAAGGCGTCATCAAGCGCGTGCAACCAGAACTTCTCACCAATAAAGACGCCTGGGAGATTATCTCGCTCAAAGACGGGGATGAAGTTGTGGGTGCTCGCCAACTTGTCACCGGCAAAGAAGAGTTCTTCTTCGTGACAACGGGTGCTCAACTCTTACACTTCCCGGCCTCTCTTGTCCGCCCACAAGGAAGAAATGCCGGAGGTATGGCAGGTATTGCACTGAGCGAAAACGACAAGGTCTGCTACTTCGAAGCGCTCACTCCAGGTAAGAACACCATCGTGGCTACCATCGCGTCATCATCTGTGGCGCTTCCTGGAACTTCTGGTTCGCTCAAACTCTCTGCCCTCTCAGAGTTCCCAGGGAAAGGCCGCGCTACTGGCGGCGTGCGTTGCCAGAAATTCCTCAAGGGCGAAGATGAGATTGCAATTGCTTGGGTAGGTAACACACCGATGCGCGCTGGCGCAGCCAATGGCGCACCGATCGAGTGCGATCTTCCATTGTCAAAGCGCGATGCGAGTGGGGTAGCACTCCCCGGCCCTATCGCCGGCTTTGCAGGACCGCGATAGCCAACTCTGTGATCCCAGCTCCGCCATGTTCGGCTACCGATGAATCGCTTTCCGCGACGGCTCCCACGACCGCCTGTTGGGTAGCCATTGAGCAACCTGGCCCTTGGCAATCGAGAGCGCTCGAATCGGGCGGGTCACGGTTACCCGATGAGGTAGCTCGAGTACTCTGCGGGTGGTCAGAGGATCTGGATATTAAAGTTTTGCTGATTCGTTCGCGCCATCGTCACGTTATTCACCGCGCGGGCCAGACTCGGCGTGTATATATCGCCCCACTGCTTTCACGGCCTGGCACTCTCTTCCGACTCGATGTGGAAGATGTGCAGGAGGTCATCAAATTCGATCCACTCACATTGATTGCTGGCGATTTCAATGCGCCAATTCATCCAGCGCGGGTGGATCTGGTCTGCACCAATGGCAGGCGTGATATCTGTTGCGCACAACTTGGCAGACCACTACTTGAGCAATTAGAAGCCGCTGGCCAAGAAGTATGGGAGACAACGCATATCGGTGGTCATCGCTTCGGGCCTGTGCATCTCACCCTGCCCGACGGACGAATATGGGGACGTAATGGAGAGCTAAGAGGCTCCACTCATCTTTCCCGAATCGAGCAGGCTCTGGAGTCTTACTATTTTAAATTAGGCACCGACTTGCAGGGCGCTCAATATGAACAAGTGCAGATTTCAGACAACAGTTGGCAAGTACGCGCATGGCTCAATGGGAAGGATTATTCCGAAGTCATAGAACGAAGCGAAAGAGGACTTTCAATGGAATCTTGCAATAAAGAGGCAGTAACCGGTCATATTTTTAAGGTTAAAAACTTCTAAGCGTCGATACGCTCACGATCAATCTCCGCAGCACTTTCGATGATGAACTCTTTGCGTGGAGCAACATCGTTACCCATGAGCAATTCAAATACTTTCTCAGCAGCTTCTACATCGTTGCCTGTGATGCGACGCAGGGTTCGATGGCTCGAATCCATGGTGGTTTCGCGAAGCTGGTCTGAGTCCATCTCGCCCAAGCCCTTGTACCGCTGAATCGGCTCTTTCCACCGTTTATTCTTCTTATCGAGATCAGCGAGAGTCTTTCGCATTTCGGCATCGGAGTACGTATAGATGTACTCACCTTTCTTGCCACCCATCACCTCAATGCGATGCAGCGGAGGTACGGCAGCAAAGACTCGTCCGTCATCGAGCAAAGGACGCATGTAACGATGGATCAACGTCAACAGTAGGCATCGAATATGTGCTCCGTCGACGTCTGCATCAGACATCAAAATGATGCGGCCATATCGCACAGCGTCGAGGTCAAACGATCGCCCAGAGCCGGCACCAATCACTTGAATGATCGAGGCGCACTCCGAATTCTTCAACATATCGCCGAGCGAAGCTTTCTGGACGTTCAAAATCTTTCCCCTAATGGGCAGAATCGCTTGCACTTCGGAGTTACGCGCCTGCTTTGCGGTGCCAAGTGCACTATCGCCCTCAACGATAAAGAGTTCGGTGCGTAGCACGTCGTCACTACGACAATCGGAGAGCTTCGCAGGAAGGCTGGAACTCTCAAGTGCTGTTTTACGACGTTGCAACTCTTTATGAGCCCGGGCCGCTACGCGCGTGCGGGCAGCATTGGCCACCTTTTCCAGGATCATGCGAGCCGCAGCTTTTTCATTGCGCTTACTACTATTAAAGAAGTGTTTTAACTGACTTGAAACTACATGCGAGACAATTCGAGTTACGGCATTCGTTCCTAAAACTTCCTTAGTCTGGCCTTCGAATTGTGGCTCCGCCAGGCGTACTGTAATAACGCCCGTGAGGCCTTCGAGCACATCGTCTTTGATGACGTCTGGCTCGCTGGTCTTGAGCAATTTTGCAGCTCGTAACGCTTCATTGAAGGATTTGGTTACTGATCTTTCGAAACCAGTGACGTGTGTACCGCCCTTTGGGGTAGCAATGATATTCACAAATGACTTGACCACGGTTTCGTATTCATTTCCCCAACGAAGAGCGATGTCCACCACTACATCGCGGTCTACATCCGTGGTGACCATATGGCCTTGATCGTCAAGCACAGGAACGCTCTCTGTGAAGTGACCATTGCCATGGATGCGAATGGGATCGCAGAGCGAAGAATCTGGCGCGAGGAATTCGCAGTACTCCGCAATTCCTCCAGTGGATTGGAATCGCTCGACGGTCTTCTCTTTACGTTCGTCACGAACTTCAATGGCGAGGCCAGGTATGAGAAAAGTGGTTTGCCTGGCACGATCGTAAATTTCAGAGAGCTCTAGTGAAGCCTCCTTAATAAAGATCTGTCGATCACTCCACCAGCGAATACGGGTTCCGGTAATTTTCTTGTTCACTTTGCCGCCATTGCGCAGGCCACTCTTCTTGTTGAAGGTGGCTTTGGGGCCTTCTCCGTCGAAGAATCCGGGCGCACCCCTACGGAAGGACATTTGGTGAATCAACCCATCACGATCGACCTCTACATCGAGTCGTTCGCTCAATGCGTTCACCACGCTGGCACCGACGCCGTGGAGGCCACCCGAAGCGGTGTATGAACCCCCGCCAAATTTGCCGCCCGCATGCAAACGCGTCATCACAACTTCGACGCCAGTAAGCCCGGTCTTTGGTTCAATGTCGACTGGAATGCCACGACCATTATCAGAAACTTCCACCGATCCATCGGGCAGCAGCGCCACAATAATTTCCGTGCAATGACCGGCGAGGGCTTCGTCGACTGCGTTATCGATGATCTCCCAGAGGCAGTGCATGAGACCCCGGGAATCAGTGGAGCCGATATACATGCCAGGGCGCTTGCGGACCGCTTCGAGCCCCTCGAGGACGCTCAGGTGCTTCGCTGAGTACTCACTCGACTTGCTCTCCTGAGCTCCTGCGCTCTTAGCTCTTGCCTTGGCGGCCGGGGCTGGAGCGGATTTTTTGGAGGCGGGAGGCACGAAGGGCAGGTTACCGGGAGAACGAGCCCGCGCCAGGGATATTCGCCTTCCGCGGAGGGAGTTTTCGCCAGGAATCCTGAGAAGAGGCAGTGAATTGTGATTACTGACACGCCAAAGGCTATTTCTCCCTGCGGGAATGAAAAATACCTGCTTTGATGTTCACATAGTGTTACTGAGTAAGAAATTTCTGATGACGGGAGGCCTACAGTGAGTGAAGTAAGTAGTTTGCTCGCCAGCGATCGTTGCGATCGTTGTGGAGCGCAGGCCTATGTCCGTGCGATTCTTCCTTCAGGTGGCGAGCTGCTCTTCTGCGGTCATCACGCCAAGGAGTACAGCGGCAGCCTCAATAAGGTAGCGGCTGAGATTCACGATGAGACGAACCGTCTTGTCGATTCAGACGCTCACTAATCCCCGCCAATACTCTTAGCGTCGACAACTCAAAGTTTATTTAATCGAGGTAATCGCGCAGTACTTGCGAGCGCGATGGGTGGCGCAGCTTCGACATGGTCTTTGATTCGATCTGTCGAATACGCTCACGGGTCACACCATAAACCTTGCCGATTTCATCAAGAGTCTTGGGTTGACCATCTGTGAGTCCAAAGCGCATTTGAACTACACCAGCCTCACGATCGCTAAGGGTATTGAGTACCGAGTGGAGTTGCTCTTGAAGCAGGGTAAAGCTCACTGCGTCTGCCGGCACCACCGCCTCAGAGTCTTCGATGAGATCGCCAAATTCACTATCGCCCTCTTCGCCAAGCGGCGTATGGAGCGAGATGGGTTCGCGACCGTACTTCTGAACTTCAACCACCTTCTCAGGGGTCATATCTAATTCGCGGGCTAATTCTTCAGGCGTGGGTTCGCGACCTAAGTCTTGCAACATCTGTCGTTGCACGCGCGCCAACTTGTTGATGACTTCGACCATGTGAACCGGAATACGAATAGTGCGCGCCTGGTCTGCCATTGCGCGGGTGATTGCTTGGCGGATCCACCAGGTTGCATACGTCGAGAATTTGTAGCCCTTGGTGTAATCGAACTTCTCTACTGCACGGATCAGGCCGAGATTTCCTTCTTGAATGAGATCAAGGAAGAGCATGCCGCGTCCGGTGTAGCGCTTGGCAAGGGAGACCACGAGGCGAAGGTTCGCTTCGAGGAGGTGGTTCTTGGCACGACGACCATCTTCAGCGATCCAATCCATCTCCCGCTTTTCACGATCACCGAACTTCTTACCAGAGTTGAGGATTTCTTCCGCAAAGAGACCAGCCTCGATCCGCTTTGCAAGCTCTACTTCTTGCTCGGCATTAAGGAGTGCGACTTTACCGATTTGCTTGAGGTAATCCTTCACCGGATCAGCGGTGGCACCAGCGGAAACGACTTGCTGTACAGGCGCATCCTCTTCATCAGAAGCCGAAAGAGTGAACTCTTCAGTATCTTCGCCTGGCTTCTCTGGAGTCTCTGCTTCGTCAGTGAGAGACTCGCCTTCGACAATGGCGATGGCTTCAGCAACAACGGCTTCAAGATCTTCTAATTCAATTTCTTCAAGATCAATATCGTCTTCGAGCTCCACGTCAATCTTTACTTCGATGCTCTCTTCAAGAAGCGATTCAATCTTCGCTGGCTTTCCACTCTTCGCAGATTTGGTTTCGGCCTTCACAGGAGCTGGTAGCGCTTTCTTGACAGGCGCAGCCTTTGCAGGCACAGCTTTTGCAGGCGCTGCCTTCTTCACAGGCGCAGCCTTTGCAGGCACAGCCTTCTTCACAGGCGCTGCCTTCTTCACAGGCGCAGCTTTTGCAGGCGCAGCCTTCTTCACAGGCGCAGCTTTTGCAGGCGCAGCCTTCTTCACAGGCGCTGCCTTCTTCACAGGTGCTGGCTTTTTCGCAGGAGCACTCTTTGCTGGTGGCGCCTTCTTTGCCGGCGCTTTAGCAGATGCCTGAGCTGGCGACTTCTTGGCGGCGGTCTTGCCGCTCTTTCCAGCAGATGTGGGCACTGAGGTTCCTTCTGTAAAGCATTCGGGGTGATGCGGGTGGGCATATTGTAATTCGTCTGGCACCCCTCTGATTACCGAATTACCGCCAGCTGGCCTGGAAATGATGGTCAAATCAGGAAGAGCGGGGGGTTCCAGCTCCGATTGGCGCTCAAACGCCTAAGAATGGGTGTGCGAGAGGCCTTCTAGGCGAGCTTTGGCCTTCGCCAGAGTATGGCGAATGATCTCTCCTACCGCCTCCACCTCGATCAAGAAGCCGTCGTGGCCAAAGGGTGAGGCGACCACCAAAGCCGCTTCAGCCGTGGGTGCGAGCTCAGCAATCTCTTGCTGAAGGCGAGGGGGGAAGAGGCGGTCGGTGTCAATGGTGACGACCACGATGGGAACCTCCGCGCTAGCTAGCGCCCGCTCCACACCACCGCGGCCGCGCCCAATGTCGTGGGAACTCATGGCATTGGTTAACCGAATGTACGTATTGGCATCGAATCGGTGCTGCAACTTATCGGCCTGATGATCGAGATAAGACTCAACAGCCCATCGCCCCGAATTATCGTCTTGTAAATCTCGCCCAAAGCGCACATCCATTTCACTTTCACATCGATAAGTGAGATGTGCGATTCGGCGGGCAATTCCCATGCCCACGGTAGGGCTGAAATCTTTGTCATAAAAATCTCCGCCATAGAAATGTGGGTCTTTCTTAATAGCCTGAATTTCTACCGACCACGTGCCGATCTGATCCCCGGTGGCCACCGACGAAGATCCGATCGTGCAAATTCCAGCGACTCGATCTGGATAGGCAATGGCCCACTCCAACGCGCGCATTCCACCCATCGATGGTCCGACGGCAATGACGTATCGCTCGATTCCTATGGCATCAGAGAAAGCAATCTCTGCTTGCACCATGTCGCGAATAGTGACGGCAGGAAAACGAGAGCCATAGAAGTGACCATCTGGGTGAATCGATGCCGGACCGGATGATCCCTGACATCCTCCGATGACATTTGGGCAGACTACAAAGTACTTATCGGTGTCGAAGGGTTTCCCTGGGCCTACCATTTCGGGCCACCAACCGGGAACATCTGACCAGCCAGTCAGTGCGTGATTGACCAGAATGGCATTGGAGCGATCAGCATTGAGAGTGCCCCATGATTGATAAGCAATCGTGACGTTCGGAAGTACTTCACCCGATTCCAGAGTGAGATCACCGATGCGAAGGAAGAGCCGGTCGCCCGGGTCATCTCCTTCCAACCATGCGCCGGTAATCGAGGTGCGATCCGCGCGCAGACGCACTTCAGCTGCGGAGGCGACTACTGTCGCCCCCGCAGCTTGATGCGAAGCGCGCGGACACATAATTACGCGCCTTTAGCGGCGCGGAATCCAATCTCGATATCTGCTTTGAGATCTTCGACGTTCTCTAGACCAAGACTCAACCTCACTAGGCCTGGAGTCACGCCAGCAGCTAGTTGCTCAGAGGCGCTTAATTGAGAGTGTGTGGTCGTTGCTGGGTGAATCACTAATGAGCGTACGTCGCCAATATTGGCTACGTGACTGAAGAGTTCAAGGGACTCTACGAACTTTCGGCCCGCCTCCACGCCACCCTTGAGCTCAAAGGAGAGCACGGCGCCTGAACCCTTGGGTACGTACTTCTTTGCCAAGCGATGCCATGGGGAAGAAGGAAGTGAGGCGTAATTTACTTTCTCCACTTCGTCGCGAGTCTCTAGCCAAGATGCGATGCTCTTGGCGTTTTCCACATGCCGATCGATGCGAAGGCTCAAGGTTTCTAGACCTTGGGCAAGAAGCCATGCATTGAATGGGCTCACTGCAGCGCCGATATCACGGAGTAACGTGAGACGAATCTTGAAGATGTAGGCAAGGTTTGCCCCAAAGGCCGATCCGACGCCTAGCGCTTGTGCGTACACAAGGCCGTGATAACTGGGATCTGGCTCGTTGAAGCTCTTGAAACGCTCTGGGTAACGGGCGTAATCGAAGTTGCCTGAATCCACGATCGCACCAACGACGGCGTTGCCGTGTCCTGAGAGGAACTTAGTTGCCGAGTGGACTACGACGTCGGCGCCATGTTCGATCGGACGAAGTAGGTAGGGAGTTGCCACCGTGTTATCGACGATGAGTGGAACACCAAATGCGTGAGCCACATTGGCTACGCCTTCGATGTCGAGCACGTCGTTTTTTGGATTTGAAATGGTCTCACCAAAAAAAGCCTTTGTGTTCGGACGAATCGCTTTGCGCCACGACTCGAGATCTTCCGGATCTTCCACGAAGGAAACTTCGATACCGAGCTTAGGAAGCGTGTAATGGAAGAGGTTGTACGTTCCGCCATAAAGGCTGGGGCTCGAAACGATGTGATCGCCGGCTTCAGCAACTGCCAGGATCGAAAAGGTTGTCGCTGCCGAACCAGAGGCAACGAGTAGGGATGCCACGCCACCTTCAAGAGAGGCGATGCGTTGTTCTACGGCATCTTGTGTGGGATTCATGATGCGTGTGTAAATATTTCCCAACTCTGCAAGCCCGAAGAGATCGGCCGCATGCTTGGTATCGCGAAATTGGTATGCCGTCGTTTGATAGAGCGGCAAGGCGCGCGCACCTGTAGTGGGATCAGGAACTTGACCTGCGTGGATCTGGCGTGTTTCGAAGGACCATCCACCCTTTGCGGAATCAGACATAGTTTTCAACTTTCTCGTCGTATGTGTGAGAGCACGGCGAGACTACGGATCGTGACCCTAAAAATAGGTAACGAAACATAACCCCTCCTGAGGGGTCTCCGTTGAGAGACCCGCGCTTGTCGACCGGTGTCGACCTGGTCCTCACCCGGAGCACCCCACCGCGGTGGAGGGTTGCCGTCCAGCAAGCCGGGGCTAAACGCTGGAACTCATGACCTGTGCAAAAGATTAGCGAGCAAGAGGCAAAGTTGTCTAATCAGGCCGCATCGCGCACGAGCGCCCCTAATTTCTCGGCCAACTCGTGACGCATCCGGGTGAAAGCCTCCGGCGGCCAGCCGGATTCCATGACGCGCTTCAAGAGGCCGGCAAGTGAATACTCTGGGTCATCCTTCTCAGCTTCATCCAGGGCTAGCCGAGCGAGCCCACCCTCCCCTGCCTCATAACTCGTCGCCGCGAGCAAACAGGCAACTGGAGCGCGATAACCGAAAGGTGCCTGGGTAAGGAGAGTGCGCCAGAGCTCGACGGCGTCAAGCAATTGCCTACTTTTGTGCATCGTGATCGCGAAGTCCCGCAGAGCGAGATTTTCCAGGGCCAGCAGCGTGGGTCCAATTTCAGCTGGAAATAGTGTGCGACTTACCTGCCACCGTTCCCAGACTCTGCGCAGAAGCGCCGCAGCTACCGGAAGAGGCAAGACCTCACCCATAGACGGAATAGGGCCACCGACCTGGGCAAGAGTATTAGCCAAATCATGCTCGGAGGCGCATGGCATTACGTGTCCGCGGATTACATGTTCGAAAGCAATACGTGAACTGTCGAATGCAGGAAGTGGGTTGCCTTCATGTAGGCAGGAGCCACATTCCTTCTCGCACAATCTCGAGATCCAATGCGTCTCGTTAACAACGATGGATTCGATGAGAGAAAACCCTGCGGACTTAATTTCGTTCTCACACATCTCGAGGAATGAAAGCCCGTCACCACTGGTGTAAGCAACGAGCATGACACCTTCGATATTTTGCCAAGAAAGTGCCCCGATCAACTCTCGTGCAGAATCGCGTTCGTTGGGCACGATGATCTCAGCGCGCATGACTCGAGCGAGTCGGCGCTCAGAGGTGAGCGAGAGCACGACGAGTGAATCTTGCGGATGAAATCCTAAGAGAAAAGGTATCGTGAGAAGAAGATCCTGCGGTGTATCAAGGACGAGTGCTGTTGTTTCATGTGATGTCATATGCGGAGCCTGCCGACTTCGTCACGTGTTGTCAGGTGTGAGATCTGCTGGTTGTGGATATCAAGTGCCCTCGCGCCGATCGCAAGCGAATGTAATGAGCATAATTAAGCACGATCGAATCTCCCGTCACCTCCACTTCTTCACCCTGGCTCGTGATGGCAGAAACATTCCATAGCACTTGTGCACTTACCCGAAAGAGATTTACTGAGCGGTACGAATGCATGATCGACCCGACCGGATATGGACCCCCTAGACCCCCGGCGCGTGGGGCACCATCGCCAAAATTCCACTGCACTGACGGTGTCAAAGTGACGTACAAAGTGAACCCTCCCACCGAAAGCGTGAAAGGCTTGGGGAGTGGACGTAAGTATGCGTTGATCGGAAGACCGACGATCCCCTCCCTTGGTTCAAGCGTGAGCACAAGTGCTGGAATATGTTCGCGAACACTTTCACGAGCTAGTGGAGATGGCTTTCGCACCACTATTGGTGCAGTGCAAATCCCTGGAAAATCGATGGGCGGATCACAACGCCCAGTAGATTTCTCTATTTGAATAGTTGGTGTCTGCGTGCGATTTTTTCCGGCCACTGCGCGCTTAACTACCGTTGCCACCACATCGCTGTTATCGATATCTGTTGAAACGGTAAGACAAGAGCTCGTGGTGCACTCTGCCATCGCACTTCCCCATGAACCCGCCACAAGAACAGATGTAAGAAGTACAACAAGATATACGTGCTTCATGGAGTGATGACATGAGATTGAGCAGTCGTCATCATCCATCTGCCATTACTCTCTGAAAAATGAAGGAGATCAATCGATTCCATCGCGCACTGTCGTGAGTGAATCTGCAGAGAGAGCCGTGTGCTCTGAAGTGCCTTCACTTCAAGCCCCAACAGGTCAACACGATCACTGCCAGAGCGACATGCGGCTTCACTAAAAAGCCGGTGAAAGAGCAGATCGAGTACCTCAATAGGGATGTTTTCGGGTATCAGCCGTTCGCGATATTGAGAGAACGTAGCCACCTGAGTAATCGCTTGCATCAGCTGCGGATTCGACTCAGGTTCGAGCGCCGCCCTAGTTGAATCACACCCAAGTGGCACCAAGAGAAGCAGGAGCGCGAAATATTTCATGGCGGCACGCTAAAGAGGAAAAGGCGCCAAGGGGACCCGACTCCCCCAGCTCGAGATTCTCGCCCTGAAAATGGGACTCCAGGCTCCTAGACTCTTACTGTGAGTAATGGCGAGAGCAGCGACGGCGGAACTTACCGTCCAGAGAGTGGGGATGGTTGGCACGAGTGCCACTGCGGCCATAAACATTGGGGCATCTACGGCGCCGCTGGACTCTTAGCAGTGCGTCGAAGGGGCGAGGAACTCGTTGTGCTTCTTCAGCATCGCGCTCCGTGGAGTCATAACGGTGACACCTGGGGGCTACCCGGAGGGGCGCTCAATCGAGATGAGGATGCCATCGCAGGCGCCTTTCGAGAGGCGCTTGAGGAAGTCGGGATCGACGCCACTCACCTCACTCCACTTCATTCACACATGGACGACCATTCAACATGGAGTTACGAGACGGTGATTGCACTTGCATCAGATGATGCCGTTGCCTCGGTTGCTAACCACGAATCACTTGCGGTGGCCTGGATTGCCACCAGCGGTGTCGAAGCAGAGAACTTGCATCCTTCGTTTGCCAAGTCGTGGCCGGCGCTACAGAAACTGTTACAAAGTTTAGGGATCTAAAAAAGAAAGCGGGGGTTCTCTTTCGAGAACCCCCGCTTTACTAGTTGATGATTAGCTGCAACCGCTTGTCGAGCCGCAACCTTCGCAGACGTAGCAAGAACCAGCCGGGCGCATCTTTGTGCCGCAAGTGACACACATCGGCGCGTCCTGATTGCGGCCCATCATGGCTTCAAGGAGCTCGGTGGAAGAACCCACCTGCCTAGCAGGAGCAGCAGGAGCGGCGGCTATGGGCTTGGTGACCAAGTCTTCGCTCTCTAACGCAGTGATTTCTTCAGCAGCGCTATATGAACCTGTTTCGAGTTGACGAGCACGTTCTTCGGCGGTGTAAATACCGAGCGCCGAACGCGTCTCGTAATCCAAGTAATCAAGTGAGAGACGACGGAAGATGTAATCCATGATGGATTGCGCCATCCGCACGTCAGCATCATCTGTCATACCAGCTGGCTCAAAGCGTAGGTTGGCAAACTTTTGTACATAGGTCTCAAGAGGTACGCCGTATTGAAGACCGATAGAAACCGCGATCGAGAAGGCATCCATCACACCGGCAAGAGTGGAACCTTGCTTGCCAAGCTTAAGGAATACCTCACCAAGTGAACCGTCTTCATACGAGCCAGCAGTCATGTAACCCTCAGCGCCACCGACCGTGAAGGAAGTGGTGAGTGATGGGCGTGACTTGGGCAAGCGACGACGTGTGGCTACCGCTGAAACTTCAGCTGGCGCTGCGTCTTGTGCGCCGCGAGCATCTGAAAGTGGTTGACCCACCTTGCAGTTGTCGCGATAGATAGCGAGTGCCTTCAGGCCGTACTTCCAACCTTGGAAGTACACCTCTTCGACCTCTTCAACAGTGGCTTCTGATGGAAGGTTGACTGTCTTAGAGATGGCTCCCGAAAGGAATGGTTGGCATGCCGCCATCATGTGCACATGGCCCATAGCTGCGATGGGACGAGCGCCCATCGCGCAGTCGAAGACGCTGTAATGCTCAGGCTTGAGACCCGGGGCATCAATAACGTTTCCAGTGGTACCAATGTGTTCGACAATGGCTTCGACTGTCTCTTCGGTGTAGCCAAGTTTGCGAAGTGAACGTGGAATCGCTTGGTTGACGATCTGCATAGATCCGCCACCAACCAACTTCTTGAACTTAACGAGAGCGAGATCTGGCTCAATACCCGTGGTGTCGCAATCCATCATGAGCCCGATAGTTCCGGTGGGTGCAAGGACGGATGCTTGCGCATTACGCCAGCCATTCTTCTCACCAATTTTGAGGCAATCAGCCCAAGCCTTGGTGGCCTCACGATGAACATCTTTATCGAGAGTAGTGACTGCGCGAGATGCATCATTTGCTGCAGCATGCTTGCGCATGACACGGGTATGGGCATCTGCGTTACGTGCATAACCTTCGTATTGACCCACGACACCTGCCAATTCAGCTGAACGCTTGTAGGCAGCACCTGTCATGAGCGAGGTGATAGCGCCAGCAAGTGCACGACCACCCTCACTGTCGTAAGGAAGACCACTTGCCATGAGGAGAGCGCCGAGGTTGGCATAGCCAATACCTAGTTGACGGTACTTGCGAGTAGTGTCGCCAATGGCCTCTGTGGGGAAATCTGCGAAGCAAATAGAGATGTCCATCGCTGTGATAACAACCTCGACCAACTTGGCGAAGTTCGTCGCATCAAATGAGCCATCCTCTTTGAGGAACTTGAGCAAGTTGATGCTGGCTAAGTTGCAAGAAGAGTTGTCGAGTGACATGTACTCAGAGCATGGGTTAGAAGCGTTAATCCGACCCGTCTCTGGATTGGTGTGCCAATCGTTGATGGTGTCGTCGTATTGAATGCCGGGATCTGCGCAACCCCACGCGGCGACAGAGACTTTACGGAAGAGCTCACGGGCATCGACAGTTTCGATCACTTCTCCGGTGGCGCGAGCGCGGAGACCAAATGTTTTGCCCTCTTCAACTGCGCGCATAAATTCATCACTCACGCGAACCGAGTTATTAGCATTTTGATACTGCACAGAGACGATGTCTTTGCCACCGAGGTCCATATCGAAGCCAGCGTCACGGAGAGCGCGAATCTTATCCTCTTCATTTGCCTTTGTTTCGATAAATTCTTCGATATCTGGATGATCGATGTCGAGCACAACCATTTTCGCTGCGCGACGCGTAGCTCCACCAGATTTGATGGTTCCAGCAGAGGCATCAGCTCCACGCATGAAAGAGACCGGGCCCGATGCAGTGCCACCAGACTTGAGAAGTTCTTTGCTCGAACGGATGCGGGAGAGATTAAGACCGGCTCCTGAGCCGCCCTTAAAGATCATGCCCTCTTCGCGATACCAGTTAAGAATTGAGTCCATCGTGTCATCAACGCTCAAGATGAAACAAGCGCTCACTTGTTGCGGAGCAGCCGTTCCGACGTTGAACCAGACGGGTGAATTGAACGAGAAGACTTGATGCATGAGAGCCCACGTCAACTCATGCTCAAAGATTTCTGCGTCGCTGTCGGCAGCAAAGTATCCAAAGTCCTTGCCAGCCTTCGTGTAGGTCAAGACCACACGATCAATAAGTTGCTTGAGACTCCACTCACGGTTATCGGTGCCGACAACGCCCCGGAAGTACTTGGTCGTCACGATGGTGGAAGCGTTTACTGACCAGAAGTCAGGAAACTCAGCGCCACGTTGTTCGAAGATGACCTCGCCGCTCTTCCAATTTGTCTGCACCACATCGCGACGCTCCCACGTCACTTCGTCGTAGGGGTGCACGCCTGGAGTCGTAAAAATACGCTCTATGCGAAGACCTTTCTTCGACTTTGATGCGGTAGCGGAAGGGCGAGTGCTAACGGTCTCGGGCATTTCATCTTCTCCTGTGGTGTGGTGTTAATCGATCGAAGAGAAAGCCACGCTATTTGCGTACCCGCTCTGCAATACATTGGATGGTGAACTGATATTGCTACTTGAACTGATATTGGAATTGCTATTTGTTGCAGGTATTGCTCGGAGCAGTGAAATCTCTGCCTCGAAATCTTCTAGTGATTCAAATGCGCGATAAACAGAGGCATAACGCAGGTAGGCGACTTCGTCGAGCTCGCGTAGCGGTACCAAAATGGCCAGGCCGACTTCTTGAGCTTCAATTTCTGCGCGACCGCTCTCGCGCAACGCTTCTTCAACTCGTTGAGCTAGCAGTGCCAAATCGTCATCGTTCACCGGGCGACCTTGGCAGGCCTTGCGGACACCGGCGACTACTTTCTCGCGACTAAAAGGCTCAGATGCGCCGCTGCGCTTGATGATGTAGAGAGCAGCGGTCTCTTGGGTGGTGAAGCGACGGCCACAGGTGGTGCACTCGCGGCGGCGGCGAATGGAGGTTCCTTCATCCACAGGGCGCGAATCGACGACTCGGGAGTCCTCGTTACGGCAGTAAGGGCAGTACATCATTCGCCTCCTTTTTACGCTCAACTGATAAGAGTTCTGACCCCTCAAAAAGGGGTCGTCTGTGGATAAACCTGTGTGTGGCCTGGGGAGAACCGCTATCTGGTGACCACAACCTGTGGAGGAAGTACACGGTTGTAAGCACTACATATAGGGGTAAGAGTAGAGCGGGAGTCGAGGGTTTGCAATGTTGGCAGTGAAGTCGGCGTGTTGGGCGTGTCGAAGGGGAAGGGCCCCTTCGAGGGCGTATCTTGCTCGGATTTCTACTGGGAGATCGGGACGATGAGGCGTTGCCCCGCCACCAATCCTGCTGACTCCAAATGGTTGAGCTCAGTGATGTTATCCACGACCGAACGGACATCGTGGCCGGTGCTCACGTGTCGGGCTATCGACCAGAGCGTCTCCCCCGGAACCACCACGATCTCTTGGTAGGTGACCGAGTTACCAGGGCTCACTCCAGCGTTGGTGCCATCTTCGGCAATCGCTCCCGCAAGAAGTGCACGTGAGAACGTAGCCACCGAGAGAGTGAGGGTGAGGAGAGAGGCGAGTACGAGAAGGCGTACTACGAGGCGACCGCGCGCCGTGAGGCGGAGCGGAACGGCGCTCCCCTGGGGCTGGATCCTTCGATCGCTCTCCCGAAAATTCACCCGGGGAGCCATCTGGTAAGAAACCACGTAGCTACTCATCTCGTCCTCATCTCTCAACTTTTCGAACATTTGTTCTAATCAAACACCTAAATGACCAATAATGCAAGATTATTTCGAACAGGTGTTTGAATTTCCCTCCTTCAAAGGCTATCTTGGGGGTATGACACCTCCAGATCACGCTCCAGAGAAGACTCCAGCACTCGACCCGACCTTTGCGGAGCTGCCCGACGGCCCCGCCGATGACCATGGCCTTACCGCCCGCCAGCGGAAGATTCTCGAGGTCATATCGGCTTCGGTATCTGAGCGCGGATTCCCACCCACGATGCGTGAGATCGGGGCAGCTGTCGGCCTGGCGAGCTCGGCTTCAGTTGCCTACCAGCTCTCTAACTTGGTGGAGAAGGGTCTGATCAAACGCTCAGGCGGACGCCAAATGGATGTCATCTCCCCCGAAAGCGGAGAGCAGATCATTCCTGGTAGCGCATATGGCTCACCTGCCCAGACTCAAGCACGCAAGAGCGGCAGCATGCGCGAGGTGCCTTTAGTGGGTCGCATCGCCGCCGGCGCACCCATCTTGGCGGAAGCCCATATCGAAGAAAGCTACTCGCTCCCTTCCGATCTCGTAGGCAGTGGCGAGCTCTTCCTTCTTACCGTTGTGGGCGATTCCATGGTCGATGCCGCTATTTGCGATGGTGATCTGGTGGTGATCCGTTCACAGAAACATTGTGAACAAGGCGAGATCGTGGCAGCCATGATTGACGGCGAAGCCACCGTCAAGACTTTCAAGCGAAGCGATGGTCATATCTGGTTAATGCCCGCTAACCCTGCCTACGCGCCCATCCTTGGAGACCACGCGGAGATACTTGGAAAAGTTACTGCGGTCTTGCGCTCAATTCGTTAAAGAAGTTCCTTCAAGAAGTGCGTCAAAGAAGTCCCAGCGATTCTTTGATACGTTCGGCCACATTTCGGTCTACCTGCGCCAAAACCGTGGTTCCTTCTTCGCCATGAACTTCTTGATGCACCTCTCCAAATTCGTGCACGAGGTGGAGTAAATCTCCGCGGGAGTAGGGGATCAAGAGGTCAAGACTCACTCGACGCTTGGGCAATTCTGCTTCAACTCGCGCTAGTAATTCAGCTACCCCTTCGCCAGTAAATGCTGAGACAACCATGGAGCGCGACTCTCGTCGGCGGATTAATTCAATCGTTTCAGGATCGGCAACATCCGCCTTATTTATCACGATTATTTCCGAAATTGCGCGAGCGCCAATCTCATCAAGTACTTCGCGTACTGCATCGATCTGCCCCAATGGATCTACATGTGAGCCATCAACAATATGCAAGATGAGATCAGAGCCACTTACCTCTTCGAGTGTTGATTTGAATGCCTCGATGAGTTGATGTGGAAGGTGGCGTACGAATCCCACCGTGTCAACGAATGTGTAAGTCTCGCCATCGCTACTTTCCGTTTTGCGTACCGTGGGGTCGAGGGTGGCGAAAAGTGCGTTCTCGACAAGCACTCCGGCCCCGGTAAATCGATTAAGGAGGGATGACTTACCTGCGTTGGTGTACCCCGCTATCGCGACCGACGGAACTTGGTACTTCACACGTTCCTGGCGCATCGTGTCGCGAGACTTCTTCATCTCAATAATTTCCTTACGCAACTTCGCCATTCGATCACGAATACGGCGACGATCCGTTTCTATTTTGGTTTCGCCCGGCCCGCGACCACCAATACCGGCTCCGCCAGCCGCGCGACCACCCGCCTGACGTGAAAGTGATTCACCCCAACCACGCAATCTAGGAAGCATGTACGTCATCTGAGCAAGCTCTACTTGCGCTTTGCCTTCACGACTCTTGGCATGTTGGGCAAAGATATCGAGGATGAGCGCAGTGCGATCAACAACTTTAACTTTTACCTGAGCTTCTAACTGGCGCAATTGACTAGGCGAAAGTTCGCCATCACAGATCACCGTGTCGGCTCCTGTTGCAATGACCACATCGCGCAACTCTTTGACCTTGCCACTTCCAATGTACGTAGATGAATCCGGTGCATCACGTCGCTGAATCAGCCCGTCAAGAACTTCAGAGCCGGCGGTCTCTGCTAACGCCGCCAACTCCGCAAGTGAATTCTCGGCCTCGAGAGCAGTGCCTTGAGTCCAGACACCCACGAGTACCACGCGCTCCAATCGAAGTTGGCGATATTCAACTTCAGTAACGTCTTGCAGCTCTGTGGAAAGACCAACAACGCGTCTCAGCGCATGGCGTTCGGCTAAATCAAATTCTCCCGACGACGTTTCTTCTACATAGGAGTCGTTATTCATCAATGTTGACTTCAAAGTCATTTACGAGCACCGCTGGGCCAGTCATTGTTACTTCCCCCAGCGCATCGATATCGATCTCTAATGAGCCACCGAGTACATCAACACGCCAGGTGCTAGCCCCGACGACCCCGGCTTGCGCAGCCGCGGCGACTGCCACAGCACAAGTACCGGTTCCGCATGAGCGAGTCTCCCCCACGCCTCGTTCGAATACTCGCATCGAAAGATGCCGCTCGCCCAGAATTTCAACAAACTCAACATTAACTCCGTCTGGAAAAAGCCTTGCTGGGGTCACTGTAGGTTTTTCGAGCACTTCAGGAAGAAGTGCGAGCGACTCAAGAAAAACAACCGCATGCGGATTTCCTACCGAGACTTTAAATCCGAGCCAACTATTTCCTCCATAAGTCACCGTTGGCGTACCCGGCTCTATGACGACTGCCCCCATCCCGGCTGAGATACGCCCATCTGCTTTTATCTCGATTCGTTTAATACCGGCACGCGTATCTATATCGAAAGAAGTGCGACTCTCTAGTCCTCGATCATACAAATACTTAGCCATGACCCGAATGCCGTTGCCACACATCTCCGCAAGGCTGCCATCGCTATTTCGATAGTCCATAAACCAATGCCCATCACGTTGCTTTATCTGAATGAGACCATCAGCTCCCACACCGGAATTGCGATTGCAGAGCGAAGCAATGTCACTTGGACTGAGATTGCCCTCTGGAATGAGAATGAATTCATTCTCGGTGCCGTGGCCTTTAGTGGCGCGAAGCGGCGTGCTCGGGGTCATACCTACGATCGTAGGCGCTACCGTTGGTAGATGCGCGCGCGCCTGATGATCCTCTTCTCAGCGATCTGCTTTGGCACCACGGGTACCGCGGCGGCCCTCGGTCCTTCCGAAGCCGATTCACTTGCGGTGGGCACCAGCCGAATTGTCATTGGGGCCCTCCTGCTGCACATGTTTGCCATTGGCAAGAGTGCGGGAGTATCACCAGTGCGTCTGCGCGCCTGGCTCTGGGCCGGAGCCGGCATGGCCTCCTACCAACTCACCTTCTTTGCCGCGGTACACCTCAGTGGCGTCACAGTAGGCACGGTGGTGGCTCTTGGTTCAGCTCCCGCGCTCACCGGAGCTATCGACTGGCTCTGGTCTGGAGCGAAACCGCGTGGCCGATGGTGGATAGCAACTGTGTGCGCCGTGATCGGCGTCGTCATCTTGACCACATCCAAGGGCAGTGCGACTCAAGCAGCTTCTCTCTGGGGAATTCTCCTTGCCCTCGGTGCCGGAGCCTCGTATGCGATCTTTGCTGTCTGCAGTAAGGAAATCTTGGCCAGTGGCGCTTCATTTCAATTTGCCATGGCCCGAGTCTTTGGAATCGGAGCCATCATGCTGGCTCCGCTACTTTTCATTCTCCCCATGAAATGGATTACCACTCCTCAAGGTGCCGCGATGGCGCTCTGGTTGGGTGCGGTCCCCACGGCGA
>CAEZZQ010000007.1_pt1 | contig 25291 bp, 25 predicted proteins | sample 7266711 | NCBI WGS metagenome assembly CAEZZQ01 (sample SAMEA6813964, study PRJEB35770) | freshwater metagenome | biome: Freshwater; feature: Freshwater reservoir; material: water | place: Czech Republic | collected 2016-08-15 | depth 30m m
AAGACCTTCTTCATCTGTTTCCTTAGGAGAAGTACTGCCGGCTACGCGACCATTGCGCAAAACGACAACGCGGTCAGCAACTGCCATGACCTCACGGAGTTTGTGGGTAATAAAAAGCACGCCCACGCCCGAAGCCGCCAAGTTCCTCATCACCTGCAGGAGCTCATCAGTCTCTTGCGGTGTCAGAACCGCGGTGGGTTCATCAAGGATGAGCAAATCAACGTCTTTGCGAAGCGCCTTGAGAATTTCGATGCGTTGCTGCGTGCCCACCGGAAGATCTTCTACAAATGCATCAGGATCTACCTCAAGGCCATACTTTTCAGAGAGTGCCAATACTTCTGCGCGTGCCGCTTTCATATTAATGAAGATGCCGCGCTTCGGCTCGCTTCCCAGAATAATGTTTTCAGTAACCGTCATCACGGGAACGAGTTGGAAGTGCTGGTGCACCATGCCCACACCACGCGCAATTGCCCCACTAGTATCTCCCGGAGTGATAATTTCACCCTTGATACGAATCTCTCCCGAATCCGGACGCACCATGCCGAAGACGCTCTTCACAAGGGTGGATTTTCCGGCACCATTTTCTCCGAGCAAAGCCACTATTTCGCCAGCAGCTACCGTGATTGAAATATTTTCGTTTGCCACCACTCCTGGAAAAGTCTTAGTGACATTGGCGATTTCGAGAAGTGCACTCATTACGCCTTCTCCTTCTCGTACTGCAGGCCTTCAGCAGCCGGTGGACGTACCTTACCTGCTGAAATCGCAAGGACCACGATCGTGAGAACATAGGGAAGCATGTTCACAAATTGTTCAGGGATATGCGCAACATCAGAAAACATCAATTGATTGGTAATGGCCTGAGTGAGCCCGAAGAACATGGCTGCTGCGAGCGCACCCATCGGGTTCCATCGACCAAAAATCATTAAGGCCAACGCGGTAAAGCCCTTTCCAGCGGTAAAGCCACGATCCCACGATCCCACTAGTTCCAAACTTAAGTAAGCGCCCGCAAGCCCACCTACTGCACCTGCAAGGGCAACGTTGAGGTAGCGAAGCCTAAAGACCGAGACTCCCGCAGTATCTGCGCTGCCCGGATGCTCGCCGACTGCGCGAGAGCGCAGCCCCCAACTTGTGTGATAGAGCGCCACGTAGAGAGCAAATATGACAACTAGCCCAAAATAAACAAGTGGCCCATGCATGAATAGCACTTGACCAAAAAATGGGATACTCGAAAAGAAGGGGATATCTATCGGGGTAGTAGTAGGCGCCATGCGGCCTTGGGTATAAAGAAATGATGTCAAGCCGGTTGCCAATATATTGATGATCGTTCCAGCAATAATTTGATCCATTTTCCATGAAATAGACATAAAGGCCAAAAAGAGCCCCGTCACCACTCCGGCAGCGATCGCCGAGATAATTCCGAAGACGCCGTTGTTCGTACTCGATGCGACAAAGAATCCAATGAAAGAGGAAAAGAGAAGAGTCCCTTCAATTCCAATATTTACAATTCCAGTTCGCTCACACATGATGCCGACCATCGCAGCAAGGGCTAACGGTAGACCGAAAATCAAAGCTGTCGCAACTACCGAAGTCGTAATGACTCCATCTTTCGAATAAAGGTAACCAGTGATTGCGATCAAGATAAACGTCAAAATCCATTTGAATGAGAGAAACTTCGTCATCAGTTGCTCCATCCGCTGGTGACTTTGGCCCCTACTTGGGTGCTCCTGAGCCACTTTGATAAGAATGGGGCTGTGACGCAGAAAAGAATAAGAGCAAGAATGAGATCGACGATCTCGGGTGCTACACCTGCATCGAATTGCATACTCGAGGATGCCCCGCGGATGCCTCCGATCAAAATCGCACCCGGAATCACGCCGAGAGGATTTGCCCGCCCAAGCAAAGCAATTGTGATTCCGTCGAAACCGAGCCCAGTGTTAAAAGTAGGTTCGAACCGGCCGATAACTCCAAGAGTTTCAATGGCGCCGCCCAATCCTGCAATTGCGCCTCCGACACCCATCGCGATCAGTACTGAACGCTTCACCGAAATGCCGGCGTACCATGCTGCATTCTTATTACGACCCACCGTGTCAAGCCTGAAGCCACTCGTCGTGCGTTGGAAAACCCACCAGACTCCCCAAGACAGCAATACTGCAAAGAAGAAACCAGAGGGCAACCCAAAAATTTTAGGAATCGTGGCCGAAGGCAAGACTGCCGAGGTACGAGCTAGCGTTTGTCCCGGCTCTTGAAAGTTATGGCCTGCTAAGTAGTCAACTAACGCAAGCACGATGCTATTTATCATGATCGTCGTAATAACTTCGTGAATTCCGCGATAGGCCTTCAGGGCTCCTGCAATCCAACCCACCAATGCTCCAAAAGCAATACCAAATATCAACGCAATCGGAAGGTGGATGTAAACCGGTAATCCATGAATTGCATAGCCGGCCCATCCAGCTGCAAGTGCACCAGACACTAATTGCCCCTGTACACCAATATTAAAGAGCCCCGAGCGCAACCCAATTGTCACCGCAAGCCCGCTCAACATTAAGGGGGTCGCTTTGCCTAATGTTTTAGCAAAACCTTCCCAAGATCCAAATCCGTGACTGAAGAGAGATCCGTATGCGTCCATCGGGTGCGCACCCTGAAGAAACATCAGCAGGGCTCCTACCGCGAATGCAATGAACACAGCTACTAGCGGGGTCAACCACGCCTTGAAAACCTTCGCATTAAACACAAAAATCCTTTCGTGGATGATGATTGACCCGAGTCAAAACGGGAGCGGGGAACACACCGAAGTATGTCCCCCGCTCCTTTCCTGCAATTTCTTAGCTGATTACTGCTTTACGCCTGTAGGAAGTGAACCGTCAATCAATTTCTTGAGAGTTGCGGAGACCTTCTTCTGGACTGCGGCAGGAACCTTGCTTGCGAGATCGTGGTAAGGAGACGCGCCCACAGTGCCAACGAAGTTGCCACCCTTGAACGTGCCACCCTTTATCTGACCCACGAGAGAACTCACTCCAGCAACAAGGCGCTTCTCCGCTGACGTAACGAGGCAACCATGTGCCTCAGGGAGAGTGAGCCATTGATCAAGGTCAACGCCGATGCAGAATGCACCCTTCTTCTTTGCAATCGCTGCAAGTCCACCGTTTCCGGTTCTTCCACCAGCTGCGAAGATGACGTCATAGCCTTGTGAGAGGTACTGCTTTGCAGTGGTAGCTCCCCAGACTGGATCATTGAAAGCGTTGGCGCCGGTGTAGTACACCGTGGATGCCTTGGCAAGCTTCTTCTTTTGCTCCTTAGCAGCATATGCAACGCCGTTAGCGAAGCCTTCGATGTACTTACGGACTGGAGGAATGGTGCTTGGTCCGCCAGCAATTGCGGCAGTCTTGCCGCTCTTCGTAAGGTAGCCGGCAAGGTAGCCAACAATAAAGCCGCCCTTATCTTCATCGAAAATAAGTCCGCTGAAGTTAGCAGCAGTAGTACCGTTGAATTGATCCACACCAATGAATTTGATGTCTGGGTACTTCGCTGCAGCAGCCACAGTGGCGTCAGCCATCAAGAAACCAACGGTCACAATGACGTTGTACTTCTTAGAAGCAAAGAGATCAATGTTGGCTGCGTAATCCTTTGAATCAAGTGATTCGATGTACTTCGAGAAGCCGCCTGCCTTTGCGGCACCAGCTTTCGCGCCTTCCCAAGCAGCTTGGTTGAACGACTTATCGTCGACCTTGCCGGTGTCCGTAACTACGCCGACACAAAATGCGCCAGCGGTGCCACATGACGACTCGTCAGCAGTCTTTACCGCAGCTGAAGCTGGGGATAGAGCAAAACCAAGTGCTGCCAAAGCAAATGCGGCAGCACCAGCAGTTATGCGCTTGTTCATGGAACTCCTCTCACAAGCCCTTTCGGGCTACCAGGGTTTATCAGAGGCTAGGAAAGCCACCAACAATTAACGCTTACCCTATCCGAATTGAGCCTTGCCTTCTAGAAGTGGAATCTGGGAGTTTCGCATCCCTCAAGTACTCCTTGAGGGATGCGAACTGGCGTTGAAAATTGGCTTTGAAGAGGGCTAACTCTTACCCCACGTTGCCAGGAGCTCTGCACGAACCTGCTCGCTACAAAACGCTGCGCTAATTCCGTCGTGCGCAAATTTTCTCATATCTTCGGCAAGCAGCCCACCTTCACTGACCAGCAAACGTGCTTCCTGACTCAGTCGAACGCCAGTGTTCTCTGGGTCATCATCACCCAACGCAACCTTGACTCCGGCTCTCACAAAATCCACCACCGGATGCTCGCGCAAACTTGGCGCCGCACCAGTGAGCACATTTGACGTGGGACAGACCTCGATGGTGACACCTCTCGCTCGTACCCACTTAAGCATTTCTGGATCGCTCGCCACGTTACTTCCATGGCCAATTCGCGTCACGCCTAGCAACTCAACCGCTTCTCTTCCTGCGCTCGCTGGCCCCGCTTCGGCAGCGTGCGCAGTCAAACCGAGACCGGCCGCCCGCGCTAAGTCGTAAAGGGGTGCGTAGCGCGCGAGGGCTGGATAGAGAATTTCGTCTCCGGCAATGTCTATTCCAACAATTCCAGAGCCCGCGAGCGCAATCGCTGCATGTGCAATTTCAGCAATGATCTCATCTGGCTCATGTCGCAGCATGCATGCAATAACTCCAGCGCGAATACCCGTATGTACTTTCGCTTCTTCAACTCCACGACAGACCGCTTCAAGTACTTGGCGAATACTCAAATCTTTTCTCGCGTGCGTCGCCGGGCCAAGCCGTAATTCGATGTACGACTGACCATCCTTAGCTGCGTCCTCTACTGCCTCAAAAGCAACGCGGCGAAGATTCTCAGCATTTCCTAGCAATGGATAAGCCATAGCGACATGGGCGAGGAAGATCGTGAGATCTCCCTTTTCCTTTATGCGAAAAGCGTTCTCCCATCCACCTTCAGGGGTTGCCACACCCATGCGCTCAGCAAGTTCTGCCGCGGTACCAGGACGTACGGTTCCTTCGAGGTGTGTGTGAAGGTTGATGAGCATGAGGCTGACTTCCTTATATCCCCATACGGTGAACGGCTTCGAGAGCCACGTCGATGCTATGTTCCCAACCCACTGCGAGGCGGGTATTGGGGCGACCATAAACCACATCGTTGGTTACCAAGTTGGCGGAAACCGCACAGACCATCGCTGCTCTCAAACCCCGGAGGCGAGCCACAATGAAGAGCGCAGAGCTTTCCATCTCAACATTGGTGAGCCCCATCTTCTCCATTTGCGCGATCCACTCAGGCGTCTCTGCGTAGAAAGCATCGTCCGTGGCATTGATACCTGAATGGACGGTAAACCCTTTTTCAACTGCCAAATCTTTTCCGGCGTTGATGAGCGCAAGCGTTAATTCAAAATCGGGTACAGCTGGAAACCCGGCTGGCACGTAAGCCGCGGTTGTTCCGTCATTGCGAAACGATCCCTCGCTGATAACCAAGTCGCCAACATTGATATGTGCTTGCGTTGCAGCCGTACTACCAACTCGAATAAAGACGCGTCCACCAACTCGAGCGAGTTCCTCGACACCAATCGCAGTTGAGGGACAACCCATCCCACTTGAACAAGCGGTAATTTTGCGACCTTTGTAATAGCCAGTGACAGTTCTATATTCTCGCTTATGCGCGACCTCGACAGCATTCTCTAAGCGATCAGCAATAAGTTGAACTCGAAACGGATCTCCTGGCATCAGAACGATGTCGCTGATGTCGCCTTCTTTGACTCCCACGTGATACTGAACGCCTGTGGTTCCAATCGACATCTTGTCAACGATCTCTGCAGCCATTTAATCTCCTCGAAGTATTGATGCGGAATGTTTCGCCGTAACACTACATGTAAGCTGAAAGCAGATTGATCACAGGAGCCCGCTCCCGACCAACAGTTACCAAGGAGCAACTGCTCCGATGCCGCCATCCAGATCCAAGATTGACCCGGTCGCCCAGGTAGCGGGTAGTAAGTATTCGATCGCCTCACTGATGTCTCTCTGCTGCCCCATCCGCTTCAGTGGGGCATGGGCGCCCCAGGAACCCACCCCTTCAGGCCAGGCTTCAGCGATCCCAGGGCTCTCAATAAGTCCTAAGCGGAGTCCATTGACCCGGCAGTTGGGAGCCAACTCCACTGCGGCGGATCGAGTGAGTGCATCGAGTGCGGCTTTCGTGGCTCCGTAGATGGCGTGACCGGGGCGGGGGCGCAGGGCCTCAATAGAGGTGATATTTAAAACGGATTGCACACCGGTTCCGCCGCGAGCAATGGTTGCCAAGATTTCAGCAATCGCACCCACGTTTACTTGAAAGAGATCAGCAATGCGTTCTGGTTCCTCGTGAGAAAGGAGGGCCACATCCTGACGCGCAGCATTGTTAATGACGTAATCGATCGAGGGGCGAAGAGCAAGCGCGTCCGACATCAATCGCACACCGGCACCCACTTCGGAAAGATCAACATCAATTTGTGCGACGTTCTCCCCTACCTGCACTGCGGTTGACTTGGTGGCTGCAATGACAAAAGCACCTTGAGTAACGAAATGTGACACAAGATGGGCACCGATATTTCGCCCTGCACCCGTGATAAGAATCGTGCGTCCAGCAAATGAATTCGTCATAACCACACTCTACTCGTGCACGAGACGAGGCAGTTCAGGGATGTGTTCTCGCCAAGCATCTACGAGCGCCGAAGAGGCGAGCTCCATAACAGAGAAGGGCGGCGCAAGATAACAAAGCACAAGCGACCACTCGCCAAGAGTCTCGGCCGCCATCCACTCCCCCGGTGCCACGCTCGCGGATAGTTCTCCCGATCGGGAGAGTTCTATCCGTTCGTACTGCTCATCGTTAATGTGGAGCGCAAGTGGATCGCCGCCGATGAGCACCCAAGTTTCGCGCTCCTTGAGACGATGCCAAGCAGAGAACTGTCCTGGAGTCATCAGGAAGTAGATCGCGTTTCCGTGTTCGTCACGTTGCACGAGTGAGAAGTAACCGCCTTCGCCCTCTAGCGGCAACAACGCGAAGCGTTCGATTACTTGCTCTGCTGATAGGCCATCTAGATTAAGGGCGGTCATTTGAGCGAATCCAATGCTTTTACACGTTCTGCAACGCGAGTACTCAGACTCAAGCTATCTACGTGGGTAAGAACGCGGTCGCGAACAACGCGATCTCCGGCAACCCACACATCACTCACATCGGAACGCCCGACGGCATATACAAGCAACGCCATCACATCGTGAATAGGCATGAGATGGAGCGCCGAGAGATCAACAGCTATCAAGTCGGCTTCCTTGCCCACTTCGACGCTGCCAACTCGATCACCTAACCCGAGAGCTTCGGCGCTCTCAATGGTTGCTGAACGAATAATCGAGGCAACATCTACAGCTTTAGCTCCATGATTGAGCGAAACTAAGTGAGCTGCGAGGCGAATCACTGCCCACATGTCGAGGTCATTACTCGAAGAACAGCCATCTGTCCCGAGCCCCACTTTGAGACCCGCAGCTTTGTACTTCGTGATATCGGCGACACCACTATTTAATTTCAAGTTACTTCCGGGGCAATGCGCAACGCTTGCACTTTTTGCGAGTGAAATTTCAATATCTGAATCGCTGAGGTGGACGCCGTGACCGTACACTGTGGGGAGGTCAAGAATCTTGGTGTCACGGAGTACTTCAGCGGGCGTCTTTCCAAAGCGCGTGCGCACATCATCATTTTCCATCAGAGTTTCGGAGACATGCAGATGTACGCGGGCTCCCATTTCTTTGCCAAGCTCGGCTACCTCTGCAAGATGCTCGGGCGAATCCGTATATGTGCTGTGAGGCATGAAGTAGAGCGGAATATGTGGCCCACCGATTTCGGCTGCTGATGCCGGCCAATTCTTTGCCAGCGCAATTCGATCTGGCCACTTCAATCCATCGATTCCTTCAAAATCTAAGAAGATCGGACCAGCGATGTGTCGAAGTCCCACCTGCGCAGCTGCGCGATGGGTAGCGGTGGGATGGAAGTACATATCTAGAGCAGTCGTGGTGCCACCGAGCAGCGCTTCCCCAGCTGCCAGTTCTGTTCCAAGAGCGCACGTCTCTGGATCCATGATGGCGCCTTCGGCCGCCCAGACACGTTCGAGGAAACCTTGCAGATCAACGCCTTCCGCCCACCCCCGCAATAAGGACATCGCTAGATGGGTATGCGAATTGATCAACCCGGGCATGATCAGATGCCCTGTTGCATCAAAAACTTCAACGCCTTCGTGCGCACTAGTTGGATTAATTCCAGAAATCACACCATCGCGTATGAGGATCGTGGCATTTTCTAGAATCTCATTTTCGGAGTTGCTAGTTACTACGTACTTTGCGTTCTTAATGAGGATGGAACGCATCAGATGGCGCCGATCGCGCCATCAATAATTGTGATGACTTTCTGGCTCGCAGAGGCCAGCGATGCATTGATCTCTTCCATGGTGATGGGTTGATCACTCACTCCGGCGGCAGGATTCACAATCAGTGCGATCGACGCATAGCGCAGCCCCGCCTCCTTGGCGAGCGTTACTTCAGGACAGCCAGTCATACCGACCACAGTGGCGCCCGCAAGTGCTGCCAGACGAATCTCAGCTGGGGTCTCAAAACGTGGACCATTAAAGCCGGCGTAAACTCCGCGCTCTCGAAGTGCAATGCCAGCTCTCGACGCAGAAGCTGATAGTGCACCGCGCATCTCTGCGTCATATGCATCTGTGACATCAACATGTTGCACGCCGCCGAGTTGAACGCCATCAAAGAAAGTACTTTCGCGCCCAGAAGTGAAGTCGATGAAGTCATTAACCAGCGAGAGGTCTCCGGCGACGAGCGTCGGATCAATGCCGCCCACCACATTCACCGCAATCACTTTCTGGACGCCTAATTCTTTCAGCGCGGAAATATTGGCTCGGTAATTCACCTTGCTCGGTGGAATTGAATGGTCGGCCCCGTGGCGAGTAACAAATTCAATCTCAACACCATTCCAGCTTCCGCTTGTCAGTAGGGCATCTCCATAGGGCGTGCTCACTTTGCGAGCATTCGAACCCTCAAGTGCCGGGAGCGAGTAGAAGCCGGTGCCAGCAATAATCCCGATAGGAGCCATAGGGAGAGCCTAAGGCACTAGGCGAAGGACTAGAAGTTCTCGCTGGGGCGGTAAACGCCCCACACCGCGCGAAGTTGATCGGCAACTTCACCGACGGTGGCGCCTAACATGAGGGCCAACTTCATCGGAGGGAGCAAGTTTTCGTCGATGTCTGCTGCAGCACTCTTGATCGCGGCGAGTGCCGCATCGACTGCAGCGCTATCTCTTGTGGCTCGCAATGACTTGAGCTTGTCGCACTGAGTTGCACCGATCGTAGGGTCGACTCGTAGCGGCGTATAAGGCTCTTCTTCACTGATCTGGAATTTGTTGACTCCCACAACCACGCGATCTCCACGATCAATCTCACGGGTAACCTCGTAGGCACTGCGTTCAATTTCGCTCTTCTGAAAACTCTTCTCGATGGCCGCTGCAGCGCCACCCATCTCTTCAATCTTCGCCATGAGGCGTAGTACTTCATCCTCAAGCCCATCAGTGAGAGATTCGACGGCATAAGAACCCGCAAACGGATCAACCGTCTTCGTCACGTCTGTTTCAAAAGCGATTACTTGCTGGGTACGCAGTGCAAGCCTGGCAGCCTTCTCGGTGGGAAGTGCGATTGCTTCGTCAAAGGAGTTGGTGTGCAAGCTCTGCGTCCCACCAAAGACCGCGGCCAGGGCTTGTACGGCAACGCGAACAAGATTTACTTCTGGTTGTTGCGCAGTAAGTTGCACTCCAGCCGTCTGCGTATGGAAGCGGAGCATTTGAGACTTCTCGCTCTTTGCACCAAATTCGTCTCGCATTACGCGCGCCCAAATGCGTCGTGCTGCGCGGAACTTAGCTACTTCTTCCAAAATTGTGGTGCGCGAAACAAAGAAGAAGGCAAGGCGCGGGGCAAATTCATCGATCTCGAGTCCGGCCGCCAATGCAGCGCGAACGTATTCGATTCCGTTTGCTAATGTGAACGCTACTTCTTGCGCTGGCGTAGCACCGGCCTCCGCCATGTGATATCCGGAGATGGAAATGGTGTTCCACTGCGGAAGATTCGTTTGGCAGTACTTGAAGATGTCTGTGATGAGGCGAATCGATTCGCGTGGCGGATAAATGTATGTCCCGCGCGCTATGTACTCCTTGAGAACATCATTCTGAATGGTGCCCTTGAGGTCTGCCGCTGCGATCCCTTGTTCCTCAGCAACGATCTGATACAGAAGCAAAAGAATGCAGGCTGGTGCATTAATGGTCATGCTGGTGGAAACTTCACCCAATGGAATTCCGGCGAAGAGTTCGCGCATGTCGTCGAGGGAATCAATCGCTACTCCGACTTTGCCTACTTCACCTTGGGCAAGCGGAGCATCTGAATCCATTCCCATTTGAGTGGGCAGATCGAAAGCCACGGATAATCCGCCAGTGCCGGCCTTCACCAATTGGTGGTAGCGCAGATTCGATTCCTTCGCCGATCCAAAACCTGCGTATTGACGCATCGTCCATGGTCTGCCGACATACATGGTGGAGTGAATACCGCGGGTATAGGGAAAGGCGCCCGGCACACCGATACGTTCGGCTGGAATCCAGCCATCGAGATCAGCTGCCTCATACCGCGCCTTAAAGGGCAGCCCAGATTCGGTGCGACCCGATGGGTTGGGAACACTCGAGGGCGGTGTGGCAGACATGATCTCCACGGTAGCGCCTGACTCCCCCTATCGCCCAACAGCTGTGGCTGTTCTCACAAGTTCTCCGGCAGGCCACCGCATCTAGCTCGGTGTGGCAACCCTGCTCTACAGGGCCCCATTGCCTAACCTGCAGGCAGATGGTTATTTGCGGAAAATCTACGCTTACCGGCCTGGCACTGACGGTGCTCGTCGGCTCTTTGTTGACCACTCCTGCGCTGCCGGCACACGCGGCCGATGTCATCGGCGGATCAGCACTTGGTACTGGCATCATCGTAAATTCGGTACCAGGGATAGGGGCCCTGCCAGCGACCGAAGCTGATTCATATCTTATTGCAGACCTTGACACTGGAGAAATTCTTGCAGCCAAGAATCCACACAAGAAATTACCCCCAGCAAGCACTCTTAAGACATTAACTGCTCTGGCACTTTTACCTCGTCTCGATAAGAGCGCCAAGTACATCGGTCAGCTGAGCGACACCCAAGTGGATGGCACGAAAGCCGGAATTTACCCGGGACGCCCATATTCGATCGACTCGCTCTGGCATGCTCTCTTCCTGCTCTCCGCAAACGACTCTGGAATGGCACTCGCGCATTCAGCTGGTGGCCTCACTAAGACACTTGCATATATGCAAAGTGAAGCAAATCGCATCCAAGCCTTTGATACTGTCCCACGAAGCCCACATGGATTAGATAGGCCCGGGCAAGTTTCTAGCGCATATGACTTAGCCCTCATTAGCCGAGAGGCACTTAAGCGTGAAGACTTTCGACGTTATGCAGCTACCACGAAATACAACTTTCTCGGCTCTGGAAAAGGAAATAAGCCACTACCTATTTATAACCAAAATAAATTACTCACCACCTATTCAGGAACGATTGGTGTAAAGACTGGATACACCACGCAAGGCAAGAACACTTATGTGGGAGCCGCAACCCGGAATGGTCACACAATCATCATCACGATGATGCACCTTCCATATGGCCGCGACTCGCTGGCAGTGAAGCTTCTCAACTGGGGATTTAAGGCACGTGGAAAAGTCACGCCCATTGGCGTACTCGTAGAGCCACTTGAGGCAGCAGCCAACCTAGCCCCCAAAGCGCCGGCAAATGCCAAACTCGCTAAAGCCGAAAAGGTCGTTACTCAGAGCTCGGGAATTTCCCCATCAGGGCTTCCGATAAAACTCATCTTGATTCCCATACTTCTTGTTGTACTTCTGAGATTGCGTGTGCGAATTAAAATGTGGAAACGCGCCCGTTATCGTCGTATGAAGCCCACCGCGTCATAAACGCGTTGCAAAGTATCCTGGGCAACTACGCCGGCTTTTTCAGACCCAACTTTGAGAATTCTCTCTAACTCACCTTTGTCACTCATGATTTCCTCAGTGCGCTTCTTGAATGGCTCCACAAATCCAATTACTAATTCTGCAACATCCTTTTTGAAGTCGCCATACCCCTTATCTGAATAGCGCTTCTCAATATCTGGAATGGCATCGCCCGAGAGAGCAGAGAAAATAGTAAGCAAGTTAGAAATCCCGGGCTTCTCATTCTCATTGAATTGCACTTCACGTCCCGTATCCGTAACAGCACTCTTAATTTTCTTTAGAGTTAATGCAGGATCGTCTAGCAATTCAATAATGCCAGCCGCCGAAGAGGCAGACTTGCTCATCTTCGATGTGGGCTCCTGAAGATCAGTGATCTTCGCTGTGCTCTTGACGATATGTGCCTTCGGGATGGTGAACGTTTCTCCAAAACGAGTATTGAACCGTTGCCCAAGATCACGTGTGAGCTCGATATGTTGTCGTTGGTCTTCTCCCACCGGCACTTCATCGGCTTGATAGAGCAAAATATCGGCAGCTTGCAAGATGGGATATGTAAAGAGACCCACGGTAGCCCGATCAAGACCACCCTTTTGACTCTTATCTTTAAATTGTGTCATCCGTGAGGCTTCGCCAAATCCTGTGATGCAACTAAGCACCCAGGCGAGCTGGGAATGCTCGGGGACCTGTGACTGCACGAAGAGGGTGCAGCGCGCTGGATCAAGACCCGCGGCTACTAATTGGGCAATGGAGAGCAAGGTGCGGTGGCGAAGCGCCTCTGGGTCGTGTTCCACAGTGATCGCATGAAGGTCCACTACGCAGTAGAAAGCATCGTGGCTCTCTTGGAGCGACACCCACTGACGCACAGCTCCCAGATAATTTCCCAGATGGAAAGAGTCATGAGTCGGCTGGATTCCTGAGAGGACGCGAGGCATAGCTCTATTCTTCCATCTCAGGTTCGTTTGATGCATCGGAATTTCCATCTTCCGGGTCATCAACTCGCAATTGCACTCGCGAAATGCGCTTTCCATCAAGTGCCAAGATCTCAAAGGAGATACCCCCCTGAGAAAAGCGCGTGCCTATTTCTGGTAGCCGTCCAAGGTGATGAAGGATGAATCCGGCCAAAGTCTCATAAGGGCCTTCGGGAAGCTCAATGTTGGTCTCTTCGAGTAAGTCCTCCAAAGAGGTAAGACCATCAACTTCATACTCTCCCGAGAGCGCTTGGGTGGTCACACTCTCTTCGTCGTCATACTCGTCTTGAATGTCTCCAAGAATCTGCTCGACGATATCTTCGAGTGTGATGATTCCATCTGTCCCGCCGTATTCATCGAGCACAATCGCCATGTGATGGCGACCAAGCTTCATTTCGTTCAATGCTGGTATGAGCAGTTTGGTACCTGGCAAGAAGAGCAGCGGGCGAACAAATCCAGAGAGCGCCATTGAAGTGCGGGCTGGGTCTAGGAGATCACGTACGTGAATAAAGCCCACAATGTCGTCAGCCGAATCCCTACGTACCGGATAACGTGAATGCGCCTGGGTGAGTGCGATATCTCGCGCCTCCGACACAGTCATGCTCTGATCCAAGAAATCTACTTCGGTACGAGGAATCATGAACTCATGAATCTGTCGGTCTGTGGCATTAAATACTTCTTCAACAATCTCTCGTTCAGTGATTCCTAGTGAGGCATGTCCACTCACCAAGTTGATGATCTCTTCTTCACTTATTGCATCTCTCGATTTATGCGGGTCAACTCCGAAGAGGCGAACCACCACGTCAGTCGATCTGGACAATATCCAAATGACTGGACGAAAGAGAATTGCAATACGATCGATAGTGGGGGCAGCTGCCAGTGCAATTGCTTCGGTCTTTTGCAAGGCCAATCGTTTAGGGACCAACTCGCCAAGAACGAGAGATACGTAAGCAACCCCCAAAGTCACCAGCACCAGAGCAAGCACATCTGCAACAGCTTCACTGAGCCCCCACGTAGCAAATGTGGGGGTAAGAAATCGTCCGAGGCGCTCAGCGCCCAATGCGGCTGAAAGCAAGGTAGAGACGGTAATTCCGACTTGTGCAGCCGCCAAAAAGCGATTGGGGTGTTCGGCCAGTTTGGCAACTTTTTCACCTCGGCGCCCGCGTTCGGACAAGGCGCGAACCTGACCGTCTCGTAGGGAGATCAGAGCAATTTCGGCAGCGACAAAGACAGCCGCGATGAGAATGAAGGCGAGCACAAGCGCAGCGTTGGCGAAGAATGCGCCCCAGCTCAGGGGTCCGTCTGACACAGCCATAGCCTAGCGCGCTACCAGCCTGCTCCACTCAGCCCTTATGCTCATCTTGCTCATTCGTCCTGTCATTCATCCTAAGGATCGTCCGGCACGTTCCTGCCGGGAGAATGGAGAAATCGATGGCTGTTGTCAGCTTGCGTGGCATCACGCGCCACTACGACCGGAGCGCAGAGGCAGCAGTATCCGACCTCAACTTGGAGATTGAAGACGGCGAATTTCTCGTCTTGGTGGGTCCATCGGGTAGCGGAAAATCCACCACGTTAAGAATGCTCGCTGGTCTGGAACAGCTCGACTCGGGCTCAATCATTCTCGATGGTAAAGACATCTCGCGCCTCGATGCGAAAGATCGAGATGTGGCGATGGTCTTTCAGTCCTACGCGCTCTATCCGCATATGAGCGTTGCAGAGAATATGGGCTTCGCTCTGAAAATTGCTGGTAATGATGCCCGAGAAATAACGATGCGCGTAAAAGAGAGCGCCACCCTCTTAGGCCTTGAAGGGTTATTGGAGCGAAAGCCTAAAGAACTCTCTGGTGGGGAGCGGCAAAGAGTTGCAATGGGGCGTGCCATTGTGCGCAAACCTCAGTTATTCCTGATGGACGAACCGCTCTCAAACCTTGATGCCAAGTTGCGAGCGAGTACACGCACCCGTATTTCCGCTCTTCAAAGAGAGTTAGGCATCACTACGCTCTATGTCACCCATGATCAAGCCGAGGCAATGACTATGGGAACCCGAGTAGCAGTAATGAATAACGGCAAACTTCTTCAAATAGCCACGCCTCAGGAAATTTACGATGAACCGGCCGATATTTTTGTAGCCACATTCATCGGCTCCCCCGCAATGAACATCTTGGAACTCTCTCCAGGATTTGCATCGCAGATTTTTGGGGCACACCTCAATCCAGACACGCTTGTTGGTGTCCGTCCTGAGAAATGGGAAATCAGCGATAGTGGAATTGAGGTGCAAGTTGAGGCGGTGGAATTCCTCGGAGCCGATTCCTATGTACATACGTCGTTAGTCTCAACGGGTGCTTCTCTGCTCGGCGCCGAGTTCCTTATTTTCCGTTGTAAACCAAAAGAGGCGCCCCAAGCCGGTCAGAGAATATTTCTCTCACCGAGCGAGGTGCACCTCTTTGATAAAACCAGCGGTGTGCGTCTTAAGAACTAAAGATCTACGCCATCGCCTTTTGTAAGTTTGTATCGATGGCTGCCAAGAACTCTTGGGTCGTCAACCAAGCCTGATCAGGTCCGACCAGACTCGCGAGGTCCTTAGTCATCTTTCCGCTCTCTACGGTTTCGATGCAGATACGCTCCAGGGTATTAGCGAAATTAATAACCTCTGGTGTGCTATCAAGCTTCCCTCGATGGGCAAGGCCGCGCGTCCACGCGAAAATCGAAGCAATTGGGTTTGTTGATGTGGGCTTACCTTCTTGATGCATCCGGTAGTGGCGAGTGACTGTGCCATGAGCCGCTTCTGCTTCGACGGTTTTGCCGTCTGCAGTCATCAAGACTGATGTCATCAAGCCAAGTGAACCAAAACCTTGAGCAACGATGTCGGATTCAACATCGCCGTCATAGTTCTTGCAAGCCCAGACGTAGCCACCTTCCCACTTAAGGGCCGAAGCGACCATGTCATCGATCAAGCGGTGCTCATAGGTGAGACCAGCCTTCTCAAATGCAGCCTTGTATTCACTCACGAAGATTTCCTCGAAGAGATCCTTGAAGCGTCCGTCATAGGCCTTGAGGATCGTGTTCTTTGTGCTGAGGTAGACCGGATAGTTCAAGGTGAGTCCATATTGAAATGAGGCCCGCGCAAAATCTCGAATCGAATCATCGAGGTTGTACATCGCCATCGCAATACCTGGACTCGGAAAGTCAAAGACCTCAAGGTCCATCGGCGCAGAACCATCTTTAGGAGTCCATGAGAGAGTGAGTTTTCCTTCGCCTGGAATCTTCACATCAGTTGCCTTGTATTGATCGCCGAAAGCGTGACGTCCAATAACAATCGGTTTTGTCCAACCTGGAACTAAGCGTGGAATATTGCTAATTACGATTGGCTCACGGAAAATTACGCCGCCAAGGATATTGCGAACGGTTCCGTTAGGAGATTTCCACATTTCCTTCAGGCCAAACTCTTCAACTCGAGCCTCATCTGGCGTGATCGTTGCGCATTTAACGGCGACTCCATGCTTCTTGGTGGCGTGGGCCGAATCTAAGGTGACTTGATCATCTGTGGCATCACGGTTTTCAATCGAGAGGTCGTAGTAATCAAGGTTTACATCAAGATAAGGAAGAATTAATTGATCTTTGATGAATTGCCAAATGATGCGAGTCATCTCGTCGCCATCCATCTCGACGACCGTGCCAACTACTTTGATCTTGCTCATGTGAGTCTCCTACAGACTTTGAATGTCTGATTGCTTGCTTCGTACCGCTTCGGCGGCTTCTTTGAGTGATGCAATTTCTGTTGCAGTGAGGGCGGTCTCAACGACCTTGCGAACACCACTCTTACCGATCTCGGCTTCCACGCCGAGATAAACACCCTTGATACCGTATTCGCCATCCACCCAAGCACAGACCGGCATGATCGCACCCGAATCTTCGATAACAGCCTTCGCCATACGAGCTGCGGCCGCTGAAGGTGCGTAATAAGCAGAGCCTGTCTTAAGAAGTGCGACTACCTCAGCGCCACCATTGCGAGTGCGTACAACAAGTTCTTCAATCTTCTCAGCAGAGAGCAGTTCAGAGAGTGGTTTGCCATTTACAGTGCAACGACTTGGCACCGGAACCATGGTGTCGCCATGTGAACCCAGAGTCAGCGTCTTGACCGCACCCACTGCAACGCCGAGTTCTTCAGCTACAAAGTGTGTGAAGCGGGCAGTGTCAAGCATGCCGGCTTGGCCCATCACGCGATTGTGTGGGAAATTCGAAGCGATTTGCGCGAGCGCTGTCATCTCGTCAAGCGGATTAGACACCACAATGATGACTGCATGAGGACTGTGCTTAGCGATGTTCTCGGCAACCCCTCGCACAATTTTCGCGTTGGTTTCCAGGAGGTCCATTCGACTCATGCCTGGCTTGCGCGGAAGACCCGCAGTGATCACCACAACATCGGAGTCGGCGGTGGCTTCGTATCCGGAGCCATCCATGCCAGTGGTGGCACCTACAACTTTGGTTTCAAACCCCTCAACCGAACGTGATTGATTGAGATCGAGCGCGAGCCCTTCAGGCTTACCTTCGACAATATCTGTCAGTACAACGGTCTTAAAGACGTTGTACTCGGCGAGCCGCTGGGCAGTCGTTGATCCATAAAATCCCGATCCAACAACGGTGACTTTTCCATTCAAATGGCCGTTCATCTGTTCTCCTGGGGCGCTCTGAGAAAATATCTTGATGTAAAGATATTACTTCCCGTGAGGAAGTGCGACTGTCAAGGCCGCAACTCCGACCGCTAAGAGCGTGAGTGTGGCCACATCCACCCGTTTTGAGCGTGACCAGGCCATCTTTCGGCGGGAGCGCCAGTAGGCCATCAGGGCTAAAAGGAGAGCCAGAATGAGGCCGCCAGTGCGCAGAAACCCGAGCGCCAGGAAGAGCAGCGCCATTCCGAGCAAGAGCAGACCTAGGGTTCGCGCTCGAGGCGTCAGTTGCGCGTTCTTGATCTCCATAGCCGGAGCCTACTCAGTAAAGCCCTCACCACTGGGCTAGCGGGTGAAGCCCTAACCACTGGGCTAGTGGGTGAAGTGCCGGGCGCCAGTGAAGTACATAGTGATCCCTCGAGATTGCGCGAGCGCGATCACCTCTTCATCCCTGATGCTGCCACCGGGTTGCACCACTGCCCGAACTCCGCCGTTGAGCAAGATTTCTAAGCCATCAGCGAAAGGAAAGAATGCATCACTGGCCGCCACACTTCCCTGCGCACGTTCAGCCGCTCGCGTAAGTGCCAAACGCGCTGAGTCGACTCGATTCACTTGCCCCATGCCAATTCCGACAGTTGCGCCCTCATGAACCAGCACGATGGCGTTACTTTTGACCGCACGCAAGCAACGCCAGGCAAACTCCAAGTCCATAAAAGTTGAAGTGTCGGCGGGCGCTCCGCTAACTAGCTTCCAATTACTACTGAAATCGCCTTCAGCTTGATTGTTATCTGAATGCTGAAGAAGTGCGCCACCCAATATGGGTCGAAGATCTACTCCACTCTTCTTCGGAGGCGCAGCTTGCAAAATACGTACGGAAGGTTTGGCTCGAAGAATTGCGAGAGCCCGCTCTTCAAATTCGGGCGCAATGATCACCTCAGTGAAAACATCTTGGCAAGCCATCGCGACATCTGCGGTGAAGAGACGATTAGAAGCGATGATTCCGCCAAATGCAGAAAGCGGATCGCATGCATGGGCAGCTTGATAGGCCGCCAGCAAAGTGCTCGCAGAAGCAATGCCGCACGGGTTTGTATGTTTGATGATCGCAATTGCCGGATCTGAGTGATCCCACGCTGCACGCCACGCGGCATCTGCGTCTACATAGTTGTTATAAGACATCTCTTTGCCATGAAGTTGTTCAGCTCCCGCCAGCCCGCCACCACTTGAAGCGCTTTCGTACAACGCTGCTTGCTGATGGGGATTCTCTCCGTAACGAAGACTCGCTTTAAGATTCCACGTTGCCCCGATCCACTCCGGAAATTCCGAGGCGCTCGGCGCAAGCACGGTCCCGAGCCAAGACGCCACCGCCACGTCGTAATCAGCCGTGTGGGAGAAAGCCTTGGCGGCGAGATGCGCTCGTTCTTCAAGTGTGGTTCCACCGCGCTTCATGGTTTCCGCGAGCCAGGTGTATTGCGATGGTGAAACCACCACCGCAACTGAACCATAGTTCTTGGCAGCTGCACGGACCATGGTGGGGCCGCCGATATCTATCTGTTCAACGCATTCAGCAGGCGATGCACCTGAGGCTACGGTCTCAGTGAAGGGATAGAGGTTAACTACCACCAAATCAAAAGGAGTAATACCCATCTCTTGCAACTGCGCTACATGACTATCTAATGAGAGATTAGCCAGTATGCCGGCATGAATCTTTGGATGAAGCGTCTTCACACGACCATCAAGACATTCTGGAAAATCAGTTACGCTTTCAACTGGCGTGACAGGTATACCGGCGTCTGAAATATTTTTCGCAGTTGAGCCGGTAGAGACAATTTCCACTCCATGTGAATGCAAATTACGAGCTAAATCAATCAAGCCAGATTTGTCATAGACACTCAACAGAGCACGAGTGACGCTTCTACGAGAATCTGGCATCTCAATTTCCCTTCACGAGAGCTTTAACTACAGATACTAAAAGTTCACGCTCCACGACTTTGATTCTTTCGTGCAACGTTGCCTCAGTATCTCCCGGAAGCACTTCAACGATCCGTTGAGCGATAACTTCACCCGTATCCACACCCTCGTCAACCCAGTGAATGGTGCATCCCGTGTGGCTCACCCCCGCCAGTAGTGCATCTCGAACAGCATGGGCCCCTGGGAAGAGTGGGAGTAGTGAAGGGTGGGAATTGATGACACGGAATCGTTGCAAGAAACGTGGCGAGACGATGCGCATAAATCCTGCGGAGACCACCAATTGAGGGGAAAAGGAAGCAACAGCATCGCCCAACCGCTCTTCCCATGCGAGACGATCTCCCTGCAATTCGACAACAGCAGTGGGGACGCTCATTGCCTGCCCATAGCCAAGAACGCCAGCGGCTGGTTGATCAGAAATTATCGCCGCAACTTCATACGCTCCGGCCGAAGCCATCACCGCCGCTGCCAGTGACCCTTGGCCTGAAGCCAGAATCACAATCTTTGGAGGGTCAGTTGGCACAGTGACGAGCGTACTCGGTAGCGTTGCCTCCTATGGAGCGACCCAATGTGGAAATTGATAAGCAAGTCCTTCGCCGACGCTTTGCCCTCTTAGCCTCCATCGCATCAATCTTCTTGATGATCTTTACACTGCCTGCCTGGCAGGGCCAAGCATTTGCTATGGCGGTCGCGATTGTTGCTCTAGTGCTCTCTATTCGCTTCTCCACGGCAGCAATGGTCATCAGCATCATCATGATCGCGGTCGCTTTTCTCACTACTATCGGCACGCTCTTGCTCAGCACAGAGATTAATCGATATGCGGAGTGCCAACTCGGAGCAAACACACACGTAGCAACAAACTCCTGCACCGAAGGATTTAGGGCAGACCTAGAGGCGCGATTAAGCGCGATGCGAACGGTTAAATAAGCCGACCAAGAGTGCACCAAGCGCGCCACCGATAATCAATATTGGTCCACCAAAGAGGGCGATGCGCCAATAGGAGGCGCCAATTGCTGAAAGTCGCCCTCCAAGAAGTGATCCACCTGCGAGCAGGTTAAGCAGCGTCAATGTGAAAAGCGCAATTACTCCATGAAGAGCGCCATCGCGCACTCGAACTTTTAAATCTAAGCCCGATTCCACCGATCGATAGCCCGTAAAGATGGACCACGCGAGGAGCAGCGCGGGCAGGGCGTGCGTGATAGCGCTCGTCTGCGCCGGGAGCCCGGCAAGAATCGGCAACGCTGGAATCTCTGCAGAGTTCACGGAAAATGGCGAGAAGAGCGTCCCAGATCCCACCGCGAAGCCGGCTCCGCTCACGTACGCCATAGTCATCACTACCGCATTTGGTACCGCCAAGAGCATGACTGCCGTGATTAAGAGTGTTCCTACAAACCCAGCACGAAGCACCGCATAGAGATTCAGCATCTGAGAAAAATTCATAATGGTTGCCACGAGAAAGAGTATGAATGAGATGAGAAGTAATCCGGCAATGTTCAAAAGTGAACTCTTCACAATACGAGATAACTCGCCCTTGGCTTTGATCAGATGAGGTGCTTGCAGCGAGAGAGCTGCGATCAGTGTGAGAAGCAACCCTGCGAAGAAGGCACTCAGCGGATTGGGCCGAACTGCATGAGTCGCCGAAATCAACGCGACGACTCCTAAGAGTGCGCCATATGTAGTTGAGAGCAAGGTGAGCCCTCCGCGGTAATTCGAACTCTCTTTCGCCATGCGCTTACAGGCACCCCGCAAAACAACAATCGGAAAGATCAAAAATCCGAGCGGGGTAAACCATAGAAGGCCAGCGATATCGCCGGGTGGCAAAGAGAGGTGGAGCAACACCTTGTGCGCGGCTAACCAAATCCAGGCGCCACCATGAACCGCGTCACCAAGTTGACCGTTACGGCTTCCAGCAAACGACCAAGAGAGAATTGAAATGAGAAGGATCGGTACGAGAGTGAGCGTGAGGGCACGCAGCGCCTCTTGAAGCGCTAAGCCATATGGATTGCGGTGACCACTCACCCGCAAACTGTTACAGGATCTCGCGCAGAAGGCGAGCAGTCTCACTCGGTGTTTTGCCCACGCGTACGCCTGCTGCCTCGAGAGCTTCCTTCTTAGCTTGGGCAGTGCCTGAAGAACCAGAGACAATTGCGCCTGCGTGACCCATGGTTTTACCTTCGGGGGCCGTGAAGCCAGCTACGTATCCGACCACGGGCTTGGTGACGTGCTCCTTGATGAATGCGGCGGCCCGTTCTTCAGCGTCGCCGCCAATTTCACCGATCATTACGATCACCTTGGTCTCAGGATCGGCTTCAAATGCTCGAAGTGCATCGATATGCGTCGTGCCAATAATGGGGTCTCCGCCGATACCAATGCAGGTAGAGAATCCAAGATCACGAAGTTCATACATCATTTGATAAGTCAGAGTTCCCGACTTAGAGACCAACCCGACTGGTCCCTTCTTTGTAATATCTGCAGGAATAATTCCGGCGTTTGATATTCCTGGAGAGATTAATCCAGGACAGTTAGGTCCGATTAGGCGCGTATGTTTGCTCGCTTGTGCGTAGGCAAAAAATTCAGCCGAGTCATGAACCGGAACACCCTCGGTGATAACCACCACCAATTCAATCTTGGCATCGACCGCTTCAATAACGGCGCCTTTAGTGAACTTGGGCGGTACGAAGACCACGCTGACATTAGCCTTTGTAGCCGCGCGCGCCTCTTGCACCGAGTTAAATACTGAAATGGCATGGCCATCGATTTCGACTGTTTGCCCACCTTTTCCAGGAGTAACGCCAGCGACAACTTGACTACCTGAAGCGAGCATGCGCTTCGTATGTTTGGTTCCTTCTGAACCCGTAATGCCTTGAACGAGAATGCGTGAATTGCCATCGAGGAAAATTGCCATGTTACTTTCCAGCCTTTCCTGCGAGCTCAGCAGCGCGAGAAGCTGCGCCATCCATTGTGTCTAACTGTTCTACAAGCGGGTGGTTTGCTTCATTCAAAATTCTGCGTCCTTCGAGGACATTGTTGCCATCTAGCCGAACAACCAGTGGCTTCGTAGCTTTATCCCCCAGCATCGAAAGCGCCTGCACAATGCCGTTCGCGACAGCATCACAAGAAGTGATACCGCCAAATACGTTCACGAATACGCTCTTCACCGCTGGGTCAGAGAGAATGATCGATAATCCATCGGCCATTACTTGGGCCGAAGCACCTCCACCAATATCCAAGAAGTTTGCGGGTCGCACTCCTCCAAAATTCTCGCCTGCATAAGCGACAACATCGAGTGTGCTCATGACAAGGCCAGCACCATTGCCGATGATTCCCACTTCGCCATCAAGCTTTACGTAGTTCAAGTTTTTAGCCTTAGCGGCAACTTCGAGAGGATCCGTTGCACTTTCGTCAACCAATGCTTCATGGTCGGGATGGCGGAAATCGGCATTTTCATCAAGTGAAACTTTTCCGTCCAGGGCGATGATGCGACCATCCGAAGTTTTTACGAGCGGATTCACTTCAACCAAAGTGGCATCTTCAGATTGGAACACCTTCCAGAGGGTCACCAATACATCCGCAACCTGACCTTCAATGTCGGTTGGGAACTTTGCTTGTTGCACGATAGAAAGTGCAAGAGCGCGATCAATTCCCTTGAGCGGGTCGATACCGACCATGGCAAGCAACTCTGGAGTCTCGTGCGCAACTTGTTCGATTTCAACTCCGCCGGCAGTAGATGCCATGACTAGATATTGACGTTGTGCACGATCTACCAGAATTGAAACGTAATACTCCTCAACAATGGAGGCTCCTTGGGCGATCATCACGCGATTTACCGTATGGCCCTTGATATCCATCCCAAGAATGTTCGTGGCATGCTCGCGTACTTCTTCAATCGTCTTGGCTACCTTGACTCCGCCGGCCTTGCCGCGGCCACCGACTTTGACCTGAGCCTTCACTACTACAACGCCACCGATTGCCTCAGCGGCTGAAACGGCCTCAGCTACCGTGGTAGCAACACTGCCTTTAAGCACTGGAACGCCGTGACTTTCAAAGAGATCCCGGGCTTGATATTCGTATAGATCCACGACGCTCCTTTAGAAAAGAAAACCTTGAGTAATTATGCGTCTTTGAATCGCGTGGAACCAGCGATCATCAGGCTGGGACGTGTGAAGTAACCCACTCGACAATGGTGTCCATGGTGGTGCCAGGCGTAAAGACCGCTGAAACTCCCATTTCCTTCAGGAGGGCAATGTCGGCATCCGGAATGATTCCGCCACCAAAAACCAGAATGTCCGTGGCATCTCGCTCTTTCAAAAGCGTCATCAAGCGCTCGAAGAGGGTGAGGTGGGCGCCCGAGAGAATCGAGAGTCCAATCGCGTCCGCATCTTCTTGGATCGCAGTCTCAACAATTTGTTCCGGCGTTTGATGGAGACCCGTATAAATCACTTCGATGCCGGCATCTCGTAAGGCGCGCGCGACAACTTTGGCTCCACGGTCATGGCCGTCAAGCCCTGGCTTTGCTACTACAACACGACGCATATCAGACCCAAATTCCCATCGATCGCAACCACTTCACTGGATTTACTGGTACGCCATATTTGCGGACTTCGAAGTGTAAGTGGGTACCGGTGACATTTCCGGTAGCACCAACTAAACCAATGCGTTGACCCACTTTGACTCGCTGACCCACCTTCACACTAATCCGCGAAAGGTGTCCATACCAAGTCTGCACGCCATTGGGATGACTGATGGCGATTTTGCGACCATAGGCACCATCCCAGCCTGCGAAGACCACCACACCCCGTTCAGCGGCACGAACCCGCGAACCATAAGGTGAAGCGAAATCTTGGCCAGTGTGACGGTGCGCCCATAGACGAGATTTCGCACCGAATGAAGCTGAAAGCCGGTAATTCAAAACTGGCCGTGTGAAGTTACGTGAAATCTTCACAAGACGCGCGCGCTCGCGAGCCGCGGCGATCTTCTTGGCTTTGGCGGCAGCAATCTTGGCGAGCCGCTTCTTTGCTTTGAGATTGCCAGTAAAGGGAATGGCTCCGGTTACCGGATGGGCCACCAGCGAACGAGAAATCGAAGAAGTAGCAGTCGGCGAAATATCGAGAGCAACTGATGACGGTGGGGTTGAGGAAGATGAGACGACAAGAAAGGCAGCTACCGGGAGAGCCACGCCGAGGGCGATCACCTTGCGAACGACTTTACGATTCAAAAACTTAATCTGCTGCGACATGTCACCCCCTGCGGGATCGAGCCTTTCGGCGCGGACGAGCGAAGACCTATCCCTCCACCCTGCCAAAGAGGGGGGCTAGGAGTCCAGCCGGCGAGCCATTATGAGAGTTTTTCCACAGGGGCATATCGCAAAAGCAGGCGCTTTGTCCCAAATGAACCGAAATCTATGGTCGCCTCCGCTTTCTCTCCAGCGCCCGCCATCGAGACCACCCGGCCGAGGCCAAAGGTGTCGTGGTTGACCCGATCGCCAGCAGCAAGATCTACCACGGTGGCTGTGCGCTTCCCCGTAGGTAACGGTGGGGGCAGATCGCGTCCGGCCAACCGATTGGGCGACGAACGAGATGAACTAAATGCTGAGGCAATCTG
>CAEZZQ010000010.1_pt1 | contig 22031 bp, 30 predicted proteins | sample 7266711 | NCBI WGS metagenome assembly CAEZZQ01 (sample SAMEA6813964, study PRJEB35770) | freshwater metagenome | biome: Freshwater; feature: Freshwater reservoir; material: water | place: Czech Republic | collected 2016-08-15 | depth 30m m
ATGAGTTGGCAACCAAGCTCAAGGAAGCAAAGGAAGAACTCTTCAACCTTCGCTTCCAAGCAGCGACTGGCCAACTTGAAAACCATGGCCGTCTCAATGCGGTTCGCAAAGAGATCGCTCGTATCTACACGATCATGCGTGAGCGTGAACTTGGAATTGGTGGTGCTGCATGAGTAATTCAACCGTAGATACAAGTGTCGATCGCGGCTTTCGCAAGACGCGTGAAGGCACTGTGGTCAGCGACAAGATGGATAAGACCGTCGTCGTCGTAGTAGAGGAACGCGTAAAGCACCCTCTTTACGGCAAGGTCATGCGCCGCACTAACAAGCTCAAGGCCCACGATGAGAACAACACCTGTGGTGTTGGCGATCGCGTGCTACTCATGGAAACTCGTCCGCTTTCGGCAACGAAGCGCTGGCGGGTAGTCGAAATCCTCGAAAAGGCCAAGTAAGTCCCGATAAGGAGTACGAAGTGATTCAACAAGAGTCGCGACTACGCGTCGCTGACAACACAGGTGCAAAGGAACTCCTTTGCATCCGCGTGTTGGGCGGTTCGTCGCGCCGTTACGCAGGTATCGGCGATGTCATCGTATGTAGCGTCAAGGATGCAATTCCTGGCGGGCAGGTCAAGAAGGGTGACGTCGTAAAAGCCGTTGTCGTACGCACCATCAAGGAGCGTCGTCGTCCAGATGGCTCTTACATCAAATTCGATGAGAACGCTGCCGTCATCTTGAAGGCAGACGGGGAGCCACGTGGCACCCGTATCTTCGGACCAGTTGGTCGCGAGCTTCGCGACAAGCGCTACATGAAGATCATCTCGCTCGCACCGGAGGTGCTCTAAACATGGCAAAGATTAAGAAGGGCGACACCGTTCAAGTCATTACTGGCAAGGACAAGGGCGCCAAGGGCAAAGTTATTCACGTCTACAGAGAGACCGAAAAGGTGCTCGTTGAAGGCGTAAATCGAATCACGAAGCACACCAAGATTGGTGAAGGCATCCGTGGTACGCAGACCGGTGGCATCATCACTCAAGAGGCCCCGATACACGTATCCAACGTCATGCTCGTTGATTCAGATACCGGCAAGGCAACGCGTGTCGGCTTCCGTCAGGATGAAGAGGGCAAGAATGTCCGAATCTCCAAGAGCACTGGTAAGGACCTCTAATCATGACCACTACTGCTCTCTCTATGCCTCGCTTGAAGGAGCGCTACCGCGCCCAAATCATGCCTGCGCTCCAAGATCAATTTGCTTACGGAAACGTGATGCAGGTTCCTGGCCTTACCAAGGTCGTGGTCAATATGGGTGTCGGCGAAGCCGCTAAAGATGCCAAGTTGATCGAAGGCGCTATTCGCGACCTTGCAGCGATCACTGGCCAAAAGCCTCAGGTCACTCGCTCACGCAAGTCAATCGCACAGTTCAAGCTTCGCGAGAACATGCCGATTGGTGCACACGTCACACTTCGTGGCGATCGCATGTGGGAGTTCCTTGATCGCCTCGTTTCCATCTCGCTTCCTCGTATCCGTGACTTCCGCGGTCTCTCAGCGAAGCAATTCGATGGTCACGGCAATTACACCTTTGGTTTGACGGAGCAAGTTGTATTCCCCGAAATCGATCAAGACAAAATTGATCGTCCTCGCGGAATGGACATCACCGTCGTCACCACGGCAACGACTGATGAAGAAGGGCGTGCGCTTCTGCGTCTGCTCGGCTTCCCGTTTAAGGAGATGTGAGATGGCTAAAACATCACTCAAGGTAAAGGCTGCTCGCACTCCGAAGTTCAAGGTGCGCGGCTACACCCGTTGCCAACGTTGTGGACGTCCACGCGCCGTCTACCAAAAGTTTGGTCTATGCCGTGTGTGCTTCCGTGAGATGGCACATGCTGGTGAACTCCCAGGTATTACAAAAGCAAGCTGGTAAACCCACTACGCGGCAGGTCCATTGCGAGATTCGCAGCGGATACCACCACGAGAAAGGCCGAATACCATGACAATGACCGATCCAATCGCAGACATGTTGACTCGTCTTCGTAATGCGAACAGTGCTTACCACGACACGGTTGCAATGCCGACGTCGAAGACTAAGCAAAACATCGCCGTAATCCTCCAGAAGGAGGGTTACATCGCTGGCTTCAAAGTAGACGCTGCTACTCGTACCCTCACCATCGACCTTAAGTTTGGTCCTAACCGTGAGCGTTCGATCGCTGGTCTTCGCCGCGTGAGCAAGCCCGGCCTTCGCGTGTATGCAAAGTCGACTGCTCTTCCCAAGGTGCTCGGCGGCCTTGGTGTTGCAATTATTTCCACATCGTCTGGCTTGCTGACTGATAAGCAAGCCAATAAGCAAGGTGTAGGCGGAGAAGTCCTCGCCTACGTCTGGTAGGAGGAAACCATGTCACGTATTGGTCGACTCCCTATCCCAGTGCCTTCAGGCGTTGAGGTCACCATCAGCGGAGCGCATGTCACTGTGAAGGGTCCCAAGGGAACGCTTTCACATACACTCGCTGAGCCCATTGCGATTGCCAAGCAAGACGATGGCACTCTCCTGGTGACACGTCCCAACGACGAGCGTCTTCCTAAAGCTCTACACGGTCTTTCGCGCACTCTTGTTGCCAACATGGTTCAAGGTGTCACCGAGGGCTACACCAAGTCGATGGAAATCGTCGGCGTCGGTTACCGCGTAGCCCCCAAAGGTAGCGACCTTGAGTTCGCTCTTGGTTTTAGCCATCCAGTAATTATTCCGGCACCTGAAGGAATCTCATTTGCTGTTGAATCACCCACCAAGTTTTCGGTGAGCGGTATCGACAAGCAACAGGTCGGAGAAATATCTGCCAACATCCGCAAACTTCGTAAGCCTGATCCTTACAAGGGCAAGGGCATCCGTTACCTCGGCGAGACCATTCGCCGCAAGCAAGGAAAGGCGGGTAAGAAGTAATGTCGATCGGCGTAAAGGTTGTTAAGGGCTCCGCACAGAATGCGCGTGCCCGACGTCACTTCCGTGTACGTAAGAACGTGAGCGGTACTTCAATGCGTCCACGTCTCGTCGTATCACGTTCGGCCCGTCACCTCATGGTCCAAGTTGTCGATGACACCATTGGCCAAACACTGGCATCTGCTTCCACCATGGAGAGTGCTCTTCGTAGTGCTACTGGCGACAAAACCTCTAAGGCTCGTGCGGTGGGTCAGCTCGTAGCTGATCGCGCAAAGGCTGCAGGCGTTGCTCAAGTCGTCTTTGATCGTGGTGGCAATCGCTATCACGGCCGTATTGCAGCTCTTGCAGAGGGCGCTCGCGAGAATGGACTGGACTTCTAATGACCACACGTGAAGCTGACAACGGAGCTAAGGGTCGCGGCGAACGTCGCGATCGTCGCGAACGTCGCGATGGTGGCCCGCAAGCCGAGAAGAGCAATTACATCGAGCGCGTGGTCTTCATCAACCGCGTAGCCAAGGTAGTCAAGGGTGGTCGTCGCTTCTCCTTCACCGCACTCGTCGTCGTCGGCGATGGCGATGGCATGGTGGGCGTGGGCTATGGCAAGGCTAAGGAAGTTCCGCAAGCAATTGCCAAGGGCGTTGAAGAAGCGAAGCGTTCTTTCTTCAAAGTTCCACGCATTCAAGCAACCATCCCGCACCCAGTGCAGGGCGAAGCTGCTGCCGGCGTAGTACTTCTCAAGCCAGCTAGCCCAGGTACTGGAGTCATCGCAGGCGGACCAGTTCGCGCAGTACTTGAGTGCGCTGGCATCCACGATGTGCTTAGCAAGTCACTTGGATCTAACAATGCAATCAATATTGTGCATGCAACTGTTGCTGCACTAAAGATGCTTGAGCAACCAGAAGCAATTGCTGCTCGTCGTGGCCTTCCTTTGGAAGATGTCGCACCAGCCGCTCTTCTTCGTGCTCGCGCAGGAGTAGGTGCGTAATGGGACGTCTTAAAGTCACCCAACATAAGTCGAAGATCGGCGGACGCCCTGAGCATCGCGAGACGCTTCGCTCACTCGGTCTGAAGCGCATCGGCGACATTGTCGTCAAAGAAGATCGCCCTGAGATTCGTGGCATGGTTCATGCTGTACGCCATCTCGTTACCGTAGAAGAGGTGGAGTAATGACTCTCAAAATGCATCATCTTCGTCCTGCACCCGGTGCCAAGAAAGCCAAGACTCGTAAGGGTCGTGGTGAGGCATCAAAGGGTAAGACTGCAGGCCGCGGTACCAAGGGAACTAAGGCTCGTTACCAAGTGCCGGCACGTTTTGAGGGTGGCCAAATGCCGCTCCACATGCGTTTGCCTAAACTTCGTGGTTTTACGAACCCATTCCGCGTTGAGTACCAGGTAGTCAACGTAGAGACCATCGCACTTCTCTTTCCAGCAGGCGGGGCCATCACGGTCGCTGACTTGGTGAGCAAGGGCGCAGTTCGCGAAGGCGAAAAGGTCAAGATTCTTGGCGATGGAGAGATCGCAGTTAAGGTAAATGTGACTGCGAACAAGTTTTCCACCTCAGCTACAGAGAAGATCACTGCTGCTGGCGGTACGGTTACTACTCTCTAGTCAGTGACCACTCAGTGACTAGCAGGACCACTAAGGCTTAGGAGGACGTCGTGCTCGCAGCGTTTGGAAAGGCGTTTAAAACGCCAGACCTTCGTCGAAAGATCCTCTTTACTTTGGGGATCATGGCGCTCTTTCGCTTTGGCTCGATCATTCCTACCCCTGGCGTCTCCTACAGGAACGTCCAAACCTGTATCGATCAGGTCCAGGGACAAGGCTTGTTTAACCTGGTCAACCTTTTCAGCGGTGGCGCACTTCTCCACCTCTCTGTCTTCGCGCTCGGCATCATGCCTTACATCACGAGCAGCATTATCGTGCAGCTCTTGACGGTTGTTATTCCACGCTTTGAAGCTTTGAAGCAAGAGGGACAATCAGGTACCGCCAAGCTCACGCAGTACACGCGTTACCTGACCATTGGACTTGGAATCTTGCAAGCAACTGGCCTCATCGCCGTTGCGCGCACGCCGGGTAACCTCTTCCGAAGTTGCAACTTGCCGATCATCCCCGATGATTCTTGGCAACGCATTGCCACCATGGTCTTCGTCATGACCGCTGGAACTGCAGTAATTATGTGGCTTGGTGAATTAATTACGGATCGTGGTATCGGTAACGGTATGTCGATCTTGATTTTCACCTCGATCGCCGCTGGTTTCCCTGGACAACTCTGGAGCATCAAGGTGCAAAAGGGTTGGCCAGTATTCCTTTTCGTACTTGCAGTCGGTGTAGTAATTGTCGCTGCGGTGGTATTCGTAGAGAACGCCCAACGCCGTATTCCAGTGCAGTACGCCAAGCGCATGGTCGGCCGTCAAATGTACGGCGGAACGAGCACTTACATTCCGATTAAGGTCAACCAAGCGGGTGTTATTCCAGTTATCTTCGCTTCTTCATTGCTCTACATCCCCAACTTGCTGGTCAATCTCACGGCAAGCAATGCGGCGTGGGCGACCTTCATCACCAAGTACTTCGTTCGTGGCGACCACTGGTCATACATGTTGGCGTACTTCTTCCTCATCATTTTCTTCACGTACTTCTATGTCTCGATTACTTTCAACCCTGACGAAGTAGCCGAGAATATGAAAAAGTACGGTGGGTTCATTCCAGGCATTCGCGCCGGGCGCCCCACTTCTGAGTACTTGGCTTACATTCTCTCGCGTATCACTGCTCCAGGAGCGCTCTATCTTGGCTTCGTCGCATTGATCCCGATTATTGCGCTCTCACTCTTTGGGGCTACACAAAACTTCCCCTTCGGTGGAACGGCAATCCTCATTGTCGTCGGTGTCGGTCTAGATACTGCCAAGCAGATTGAAAGCCAACTCCAACAGCGCTCCTACGAAGGATTCCTTCGCTAATGCGCCTCATCCTGGTGGGTCCGCCGGGCGCTGGTAAGGGAACGCAAGCACAATTCCTCGCCGAGCACTTTGCTATTCCGCACATATCCACGGGTGATATTTTTCGTGCCAACCTTAAATCCGGTACTCCTCTTGGTGTTGAAGCTAAGGGTTACATGGACAAGGGTGAACTCGTTCCAGATTCAGTAACAAACGCAATGGTTGCTGATCGACTTACTCATGCAGATACCAAGAATGGTTTCTTACTTGATGGTTTTCCGCGCAATGTAGTGCAATCTGAAGTTCTCGCTGAGATCGCAGAAAAAGCTGGCACGCCAATTGATGCCGCACTCGAACTCACCGTTGACGAAAATGAAATCATTCGACGTCTCTCAGGTCGACGCGTCTGCCGTAACTGTGGCCGTATTTGGCATATTGATTCTGATCCCACTCAAGATGCTGCTATCTGTGATGGTTGCGGTGGTGAGATTTATCAACGCGACGACGACAAGGAAGAAGTGATCGCTCGTCGTCTTGAGGTCTATCGCGAGCAAACCGAACCGATCATTAATTTCTACCGTACCCGCTCTCTTTTGGTTTCCATCAGTGCCATGGGTGCTGTGGCGGAAGTAACCAGCCGTGCGATTACCGCACTGCTCGCACATCGTTAATCATGACTATCCAAATCAAGACCCAAGAAGAAATTCAATTAATGCGCCGCGCTGGCGTTATCGTGGGGGAGACGCTCGCACTGTTACGCGAAAGTGTGAAAGTGGGAATGAGCACCATCGAATTGGATGTCATTGCTGAGGAACACATTCGCAAATCCGGCGCTATCCCTTCATTCAAAGGTTATTACGGCTTCCCTTGCAGTATCTGCGTCTCCATCAATGATGAAGTGGTGCATGGCATTCCAGGCGAGCGCATGATTCAAGATGGCGATGTGGTTTCCATTGATTGCGGAGCGATTCTTAACGGTTGGCATGGGGATGCTGCGTTCACCATAGGCGTAGGGAGCATGGCACCAGAGGATGTGGCGCTGATCGAAGATTGCCGAAAATCACTGTGGGCCGGTATCGGTGCTGCGCGCATTGGCGGACATGTTTCCGATATTGGTCATGCCGTCGAGCGTTCCATCGTCGCTTCGGAGAAAGCGCGCAAGGTGCGCTACGGAATTCTTGAGGAGTACACCGGCCACGGCATCGGTACAGAGATGCATCAAGACCCGCACGTCCCCAATTTCGGTAAGGCCGGACGTGGAACAAAGTTAGTTCTAGGGTTGGCCCTCGCGGTCGAACCGATGATTACTCGCGGCACCCATCGCATGCGCACTCTTGAAGATGAATGGACAGTTGTTTCTACAGACGGCTCACGCGGGGCGCATTGGGAAGAGACTTTCACTTTGCGACCCGATGGCACGCCATGGGCGCTCACCAGCCTCGATGGCGGCGAGAGCGAACTTAAGGCTTAGTAGCTGTAGTCGTCGTAGGAGTCGAAGCCACTAGTTGCGGCAAACCCAATGATGGCGATCACAATGATTAAGCCCACGATGCCGACCCAACCGAGAACCACTCCAGCGATCGCCATGCCCTTGCCTTTTTGACTCGGGTCGCGCTTAATCTGGCCGAGAGAGATATAGCCAAAGATTAACGAGAGGATTGAACCCACTCCGTAGAGCCAGAGGATTCCGAGTACCAGGGCGGCGATAGACATGCCGTTGGTGCCACTGCTCACCGGCAAAGGTGCGCCATATGGACCAGCGCCCATCGGAGCCATGGGGTAGCCAGGTGGGCCATAGGGAGAGGGTGGGGCGAACGGCTGAGCGAATGGCTGAGCGTACGGAGCACCTGAAAGTGGCTGAGGAAGCGGCTGAGCAAGCGGCTGGGTTTGCTGAGCCTGGCTTGCAGGTCCGGGGATAGCTTCAGGCCGGACTGTGGCGGGGTACCACTTCCCATCCCATGCCTGCCACCAACCTGGAGGCGGAGTCTGGCCACCCTGATTTGCTGGATTCCCCGGATTCGCTAGATTCTCTGGATTTTCGCTCATGGGGTAATCCTACGACTCACCCGGCCGATTTTTCACTTCCAGCCCTCCCACGTAGACTCAACCCTTGTGCCATAGGCGTTTTAGCCTGGGGTGCCGAACGGGAAGGGGATTGGGTGTCGAAGAAGGATGGTGCCATCGAAATTGAGGGCACAGTCTCGGAAGCGCTGCCAAATGCCATGTTCCGTGTGGAGTTAGCAAACGGCCACAAAGTTCTCGCGCACATTAGCGGGAAGATGCGTCAGCACTACATTCGCATTCTTCCAGAGGACCGCGTAGTTGTGGAGTTAAGTCCGTATGACCTCACCCGAGGTCGCATCGTCTACCGATACAAGTAGCCGGTCGAAAGAGGAGCGATGAAGGTAAAACCAAGCGTGAAGAAGATTTGCGACAAGTGCAAAGTAATTCGCCGTCACGGTCGAGTTATGGTCATTTGCGAGAACCTTCGTCATAAGCAACGTCAGGGATAGCAGTAACACCTTTATCGATCGCACCACCTGCACTACCTGCACTACCAAAAACTAGATACGCGTCACTCAACTTCGCGAAAGCGAAGACTCTCGGCCCGGAGGTCGAGACTCAACCCGGGCGGGTAGAGACGAGTGGCGGAGGACCTCCGGAATAGCAAAGGAACCCGCCCTATGGCACGCCTCGTCGGTGTAGATCTTCCGCGTGATAAGCGCGTTGAAATCGCACTCACATATATATTCGGCATCGGCCGTACGCGCTCGCAGAAAATTCTCGGCGCTACCGGTGTCAATCCAAATACTCGCGTGAAGGATCTCGGTGAGCCAGAGCTTGCCAAACTCCGTGAATTCATCGAGGGCAATTACAAAATCGAAGGCGATTTGCGCCGCGAAGTTGCAGCTGACATTCGCCGCAAAGTTGAAATCGGTTGCTACCAAGGAATCCGTCACCGTCGTGGCCTTCCTGTCCGCGGACAACGCACCCACACCAACGCCCGTACCCGTAAAGGCCCTCGCCGCGCTATTGCCGGCAAGAAGAAAGTCACGAAGTAGGAGAGATGCCACCAAAATCAAAGCAGGCACCTGGCAAAGTCAAGGTGCGTCGCAAAGAGAAGAAGAATGTTGCTCACGGGCATGCCCACATCAAGAGCACGTTCAACAACACCATTGTTTCGATCACCGACCCTACGGGCGCAGTGATTGCATGGGCTTCAGCCGGTCAAGTGGGCTTCAAGGGTTCACGAAAGTCGACTCCATTCGCTGCCCAACTCGCAGCCGAAGCCGCAGCACGTCGCGCACAAGAGCACGGCATGCGAAAAGTAGATGTGTTCGTCAAGGGTCCCGGTTCGGGTCGCGAGACGGCTATTCGTTCCCTTCAGGCCGCTGGGCTGGAAGTGGGTTCCATCTCCGATGTAACTCCACAACCTCACAACGGTTGCCGTCCTCCCAAGCGCCGACGCGTTTGATGTCGAAGAGAGATAAATAAATGGCTCGTTATACAGGCGCAGATTGCAAGCGTTGCCGTCGAGAGAAGGTCAAACTCTTCCTCAAGGGCTCTAAGTGCGATGGACCAAAGTGTCCTATTGAGTCACGCCCATACCCTCCGGGGCAACATGGTCGTGGACGTAGCAAGGATTCTGAGTACCTCCTTCAGATGCGCGAGAAGCAGAAGTGCGCACGCATCTACGGTGTTCTCGAGAAGCAATTCCGTGGCTACTACGAAGAGGCAAACCGTCGTCAAGGCAAGACAGGCGAAAACCTGCTCCGCATCCTTGAGACTCGTCTCGACAACGTCGTCTACCGCGCAGGCTTTGCAAAGAGCCGCGACATGGCACGTCAGCTCGTCAAGCATGGTCACTTCTTAGTCAACGGTCACAAGGTAGATATTCCTTCTTTCCGTGTCTCTGAAGCAGACGTCATTGACGTTCGTCCGTCATCTCTTGAAATGACTCCCTTCCTTATTGCGCAGGCTGAAATCGGCGAGAAGACCGTGCCAGCCTGGCTAGAAGTTGTCGGATCAAGAATGCGCATTCTCGTGCACTCGCTTCCTGCTCGTCAGATCATTGACACCCAGGTGCAAGAGCAACTTATCGTCGAGCTTTACTCGAAGTAATCACCACCAAATCAACACGGGCTTCATATAACGGTCGCCCCGAACAAGTGGAGGAATAACAGTGCTGATCGCACAACGCCCCATCCTCTCTGAAGAGGTAGTAAGTGGATCACGCTCACGGTTCATCATTGAGCCACTTGAGCCAGGATTCGGATACACGCTCGGAAACTCTCTCCGCCGCACGCTTCTTTCATCAATTCCAGGTGCTGCAGTAACCAGCATTCGGGTTGAGGGAATCTTGCACGAGTTCACCACGATCCCTGGTGTCAAAGAAGACATCACTGATCTTGTGCTGAACATCAAGGGATTAGTTATCTCGAGCGAACACGATGAGCCCGTCGTCATGTACTTGCGCAAGCAAGGTCCTGGCGTTGTTACTGCTGCAGACATTGCGCCACCTGCTGGCGTTGAAGTTCATAACCCCAATCTTCACCTCGCTACGCTTAACGGCAAAGGTAAGTTAGAGATTGAGCTCACCGTTGAGCGCGGTCGTGGATATGTAACTGCAGTACAAAACAAGCAACTCGGTGCAGAAATCGGCCGCATTCCAGTCGACTCCATCTACTCGCCAGTTCTTCGCGTTACCTACAAGGTAGAAGCGACTCGCGTAGAACAACGCACTGACTTTGACCGGCTTGTAGTTGACGTTGAGTCCAAGGAGAGCATCTCTCCTCGCGACGCAATGGCATCAGCGGGCAGGACTTTAGTTGAGCTCTTCGGCTTAGCTCGCGAACTTAACCTCGATGCTGAAGGTATTGACCTCGGTCCATCACCATCAGATGCCGCACTGGCCGCAGACCTTGCGCTCCCGATCGAAGATCTTGAGCTCACGGTTCGCTCATACAATTGCCTCAAGCGCGAAGGTGTACACACTGTCGGCGAACTCGTCGGACGTAGCGAAGCGGATCTTCTCGATATTCGTAACTTCGGTTCGAAGTCAATCGATGAAGTGAAGGCCAAACTCATCTCGATGGGTCTTGCACTGAAAGACAGTCCGGCCGGATTCGATCGCTCGCTCGTTGTCACCTATGACGATGATGCAGATTTCGATTACAACCCCACTGAAATTCCGCCGGTCATCATCGAAGACCAGCAGTACTAGGGAGAGAGATAGATGCCAACTCCAACTAAAGGTCCTCGCCTCGGTGGCAGTCCTGCTCACGAGAAGATGATTCTTGCGAATCTCGCAAGCCAACTCTTCGAGCATGGTCGCATCACCACGACTGAGACCAAAGCAAAGCGCGTGCGTCCGCTCGCCGAGAAGATGATCACCTTCGCAAAGAAGGGCGATCTCGCTTCTCGTCGTCGCGTGATGACAGTTATTCGTAGCAAGGGCGTCGTACATACTCTCTTCACCGAGATTGGTCCACGTTTTGCTGAGCGCGATGGTGGTTACACCCGTATTACGAAGATTGGTCCACGCAAGGGCGACAACGCCCCGATGGCAATCATCGAAGTACTTGTCGAAGGTACGCCTGGTAAGAAGGCTGCCGTCGGCGAAGCAACTGCCACTGCTGCAAAAGCTGCTGCTAAGAAGGCTCCGGCCAAGAAGGCTGCTGCTAAGAAGGCTGATGACGCTGCTCCTGCTAAAAAGGCTGCCGCAAAGAAGGCCCCAGCAAAGAAAGCTGCCGCAAAGAGCAAGTAGTTCTTCACTCGTTCTAGCGTTTAGATATGAATAACGATGAGCCCACCAGCAATGGTGGGCTCATTCGTTTACGCCTAGATATTTCCTACGATGGTGAATATTTCAATGGCTGGGCAAAGCAAGAAAAATTGCGCACCGTTCAAGGCGAATTGGAAAGAATCTTTGGGTTCATCTTCTTTGCAGAGACGCCGCTCACTTGTGCGGGTAGGACAGATTCGGGCGTACACGCGCGCGGTCAAGTCGCCCACATGGATGTCCCAGAAAACAAGTGGCGAGAGATAGAGGCGCAAGGTCTTTATCGTCTTAATCGCGCACTGGCAGAAGATGTACGAGTGTTAGCAGTGCAGGTGGCTGATAAAGACTTTGATGCACGCTTTAGTGCATTGGCACGCACGTACTCGTATCGCATTGCAGATGGAGCTGTTGGCCCGTTGCCACTCAATCGCAAGAGTGTGCTCTCTTGGCCGGATCGCCTTAATGATGTTGCTATGGCGCAAGCAAGTGATTTGTTATTAGGCGAGCACGATTTCACTGGTTTCTGTCGTCGCCGTGAATTTGCCACCACGATTCGAACTATTCAATCATTTACTTGGGAGCGCACGACTGAATACCTTTGTGCCACCGTCACGGCTGACGCGTTCTGTCATTCGATGGTTCGCTCATTGATGGGTGCGTTGACCGCGGTGGGAGAAGGTCGTAAACCGATCGAATGGCCCGCTTCGATGCTCAATGCCACCGAACGCGCAAGTGATGTGCCGGTACTCCCGCCTCATGGGCTGACGTTGGAGCATGTGCGCTACCCTTCCCAAGCGGAATTAGCCGCGCGTGCGGCTGACACTAAAAAGAGACGTCAACGTCCGGATTATCGAGAGTCGGTTCATGGGTCACATTGATGTCAGTGGTGTTACCTACATGCTCTCCGACGGACGCATTCTCTTAAGTGATGTCTCCTTTCGAGTGGGCGATGGTGTGAAGGCAGCCCTTGTGGGGCCCAACGGCGCAGGGAAGACCACGCTCTTTCGCTTGATTGCTGGCGATATCGTTCCAGAGCTAGGCGCAGTTGCTCGTTCCGGCGGGCTTGGTGTGATGCGGCAGTTCATCGGATCCATCCGCGATGAGACCACCGTGCGAGATCTGCTCATTTCGATTTCCCCACTGCCCATTCGCGATGGGGCACTTCGCATGGATGCCACCGAAAAGAAGATGTCAGAGTCGCACGCTGAGAGTGATCAAATGGCGTATGCCCAAGCTATTTCAGATTGGGGCGATATCGGTGGCTATGACGCAGAGGTCACCTGGGATCTTTGCGCGATGGCAGCTCTCGGAAAGTCATTCGATGAAGTCGCTACTCGGCCGGTAAGCACGCTCTCTGGTGGTGAACAAAAACGTTTAGTACTTGAAGCATTGCTTCGTGGTCCAGAAGAAGTATTGCTGCTTGATGAGCCAGATAACTACTTAGATGTTCCCGGAAAGCGTTGGCTTGAAGAACAAATCAATGAGAGCCGCAAAACAATTTTCTTCATTACGCATGATCGTGAATTGTTAGGACGTACGGCAAAGCGCATCGTCACTCTCGAGCAAGGCAACAACGGAAGCTCGGTCTGGATACATGGCGAAAGCTTTGGTACATGGCACGATGCGCGCAAGGCTCGCAATGCACGCCTTGCGGATTTGGTTTCTCGTTGGGAAGAAGAGCACCAACGACTTAAAGATCTTGTGCGTACGCTGCAGATCCAGGCATCCAGCAGCCCAGATATGGCAAGCAAATATCGCGCTATGCAAACCAGGCTCCGTAAATTTGAAGAGGCCGGTCAACCTGCGCCGCCACCCCCGGAGCAAAACGTGCAAGTGCGACTTCGCGGCGGACGCACTGGCGTGCGAGCAGTCACCATGGAGAACTTCTCACTCACTGGTTTAACTAAGCCATTCGACGGCGAAATCTTCTTCGGTGATCGGGTCGCCGTGCTGGGAGCAAACGGTTCCGGAAAGAGCCACTTCCTACGACTGCTGGGGGGAGAGGGTGTGTCACACACGGGTACTTGTCGGCTAGGTGCTCGCGTGCAACCTGGTCTCTTTGCGCAGACCCATGCGCATCCAGAATTTGTTGGCAAGAGCTTGATCGCTCTCCTCTGGGAGCTCCACTCACTTCAACTAGGCCCGGCGATGTCGGTGCTGCGCCGGTATGAATTAGACCAACAGGGGGAGCAGCGCTTTGAATCCCTCTCAGGGGGCCAGGCCGCCCGCTTTCAAATTCTCCTGCTCGAGCTTGAAGGTTCTACCCTCCTATTGCTGGATGAACCGACGGATAACCTCGATTTGGCGAGCGCTGAGGCGCTCGAAGATGGCCTCGAGGGCTTCGAGGGGACGGTAGTCGCCGTGACCCACGATCGCTGGTTTGCCCGTTCATTTGACCGCTTCCTGGTCTTTGGTGAGGACGGGGTCGTCCGGGAGAGCCCCGAGCCAGTCTGGGAAGCGTGGTAGCCAACTCGCCCGCTTTGACCCGTCCGCTCTGGCGCGGGTAATCTTGCCCGTCGGTCCCCGAACGGGGCCATGGCTCCACTCTTTCGAACGATGTCTTTTTCGGACAGGTTCGTTAGATCAGGTTCCAGTACTAGATCTGAAAGAAGAGGTTCGGCGTGCGCACGTTTAGCCCCAAGCCTGGCGATATTGATCGTCAGTGGCATGTTATTGATGCAACCGATGTCATTCTCGGTCGCCTTGCCACGCACGCTGCCGTCCTTCTTCGCGGCAAGCACAAGCCCACCGTTGCAGCACACATGGACATGGGCGACTTTGTCATTGTTATCAACGCAGAAAAGATTGCGATGAGCGGTAACAAGATCAACCAAAAGATGGCGCATCATCACTCTGGTTTCCCAGGTGGTCTTACTTCAGTGAAGTACAGCGACCTCCTTGTTCAAAACCCAGTACGTGCACTCGAGAAGGCAATCAAGGGAATGCTCCCTAAGAGCTCACTCGGTCGTCACATGGGTTCCAAGTTGAAGGTGTACGCAGGTCCAAACCACCCACACTCCGCACAATCTCCACAGCCATATACCTTTAATCAAGTTTCGCAAGTGAACTGAGGATAAATAGTGACGAACGAGATCGAAATCGACGACCTAGAAGCGAACGCGCCTTCTTCGTACACCACCAGCACTCCTTCTGCTGCTACGAACCGTCCTGCCCTTACCGCTCCTGGCGGCGGCACCGGTCGTCGTAAAGAAGCCGTTGCTCGCGTGCGCATCGTTCCCGGCACTGGTCGTTGGACGATCAATGGTCGCACCCTCGACAACTACTTCCCTAACAAGGTTCACCAACAACTCGTCTCCGAGCCTTTCCGTACTGTGGGTGCCGATGGCACTTACGACGTACATGCTCGCATTCATGGTGGCGGCATTTCGGGTCAAGCTGGTGCACTTCGTCTTGGAATTTCACGCGCACTCAATGAGATCGATACGGAAGCTCATCGTCCTTCGCTCAAGAAGGCTGGCTTCCTTACTCGTGATCCTCGTGCGATCGAGCGCAAGAAGTACGGCTTAAAGAAAGCCCGTAAGCGTTCGCAATACAGCAAGCGATAATTTAAGAACTCCAGAGGAGCCTCGAACCACTTCGGTTCGAGGCTCCTCTTTTTACGTGGGAAGAGCCCCAAAAGTGAGGGCGCTATGGAAGGATCAAAGTTATGGGCAGACTCTTCGGCACCGATGGGGTTCGTGGTGTTGCGAACAAAGACCTCACCGCAGAACTAGCGCTTGATCTCTCCGTGGCCGCCGCGCATATCTTGGCTGAGAGAGGCACGTTTGCTGGCCACCGCCCGCGCGCCATCGTCGGACGAGATACTCGTGTCTCAGGTGAGTTCTTAGAAGCTGCAGTTGTCTCTGGTCTCGCATCGGCTGGCGTTGATGTATACCGTGTCGGCGTATTGCCAACGCCAGCAGTGGCGCACCTGGTGAATGTGACGGGCGCAGATCTTGGAGTGATGATTAGCGCATCGCATAATCCCATGCCGGACAATGGCATCAAGTTCTTTGCCAAAGGTGGAGTGAAATTAGATGACACACTAGAGGATGCAATTGAAGCTCGCCTGAATGAGCCGTGGGAACGACCAGTCGGAAATGCAGTTGGCCGTGTGGTCGAGGACAACACGGCTGCAGAGAAATATTTAGCGCACGTGATTGGTACGGTGGATCAAAAGTTTAATGGTCTTAAAATTGTTATTGATGGTGCTAATGGCGCCGCCTCTTATGTGAGCCCGCAAGCATTTCGCGCACTCGGGGCTGAAGTGATCGAAGTTGCTACATCGCCAGACGGATTCAATATCAACGAAGGTGTGGGATCAACCCATATCGATCAACTTGCAGCGAAAGTTCTCGCCGAGAAGGCTGATATGGGCTTCGCCCACGATGGTGACGCTGATCGTTGTTTAGCAGTTGATCACGCTGGGAACATTATTGATGGTGATCAGATCATGGCGATTCTGGCGCTTTCTATGAAAGAGCGTGGGCTTCTGTCTAAGAACACCGTGGTGGCAACGGTGATGAGCAATTTGGGATTTATGCGTGCGATGAAAGCGGCCGGCGTGAGCGTCATCTCTGCTGATGTGGGTGATCGGTATGTACTTGAAGCGATGCGCCAGGGTGACTTCAATCTAGGTGGTGAGCAATCTGGCCACCTGATCCTTGCCGATCATGCAGAGACTGGAGATGGTGTGCTGACCGCGTTGCATCTCACCGCAGCAGTGAAACGTAGTGGGAGATCACTTGCCGAGTTAGCTTCGGTCTGCACTCGCTATCCGCAGGTGCTCATTAACGTAAGTGGAGTAGATCGAACGCGGGTGGGCGAAATGAATAGCGCGGTTGCCGCTGCGGAATCAGAATTGGGTGAGAGCGGCCGCGTCTTACTACGCCCTTCTGGCACTGAACCCGTCGTGCGGGTGATGGTTGAGGCCGCTGAGGTCGAGGTGGCCGAACGAGTAGCTCTTGCGCTGGCAGATGAGGTTCGCGCTGCCCTTTCCCTCTAGGCTAGAGGGGTGAGCACCCGGTTATCTGAAGGGAGGGAGCGTCTATGTGTGGCATCGTCGGATATGTAGGCGAGCAATCAGCCCTCAATGTGGTGATCTCGGGTCTTCGCCGTTTGGAGTATCGCGGATATGACTCAGCTGGCGTTGCCTTAGTAACGGCAGATGGTCTAGCCACCGATAAGCGCGCTGGCAAACTGATCAACCTTGAAGAGTCCCTCGATCGCACGCCACTTCCGGCAGCCACTACGGGTATGGGACATACCCGTTGGGCCACTCACGGGGGGCCCACTGACCGCAATGCACATCCGCACGTGGATTGCACTGGGAAATTAGCGGTCATTCATAATGGGATCATCGAAAACTTTTCCAAGTTACGCCTTGGGCTCGAGGCGAGTGGTCACGACTTCTCTTCCGAGACTGACACAGAATCAGTCGCACACTTACTTGAAGATGCCTATGCCACGTCTGGTGGAAATTTAGCGCAAGCCATGCGAGATGTGTGCAAGCAACTTGTTGGTGCATTTACTTTGGTCGCTGTGCATTCCGATTCACCCGACTGTGTCGTTGGCGCGAGACGTAACTCGCCACTTGTTGTAGGCAGAGGCGTGGGCGAGAATTTCCTCGCCTCCGATGTGTCGGCCTTTATTTCTTTCACGCGCAATGCGGTAGAGCTTGGTCAAGATCAAGTTGTTGAGATCACTCGTGATGGTATTTCAGTCACCACTTTTGATGGCGCCCCGGCGGAAACAAATGAATACGAAGTCACTTGGGACGCAGCAGCTGCCGAAAAAGGCGGCTTCGAACACTTCATGCTTAAGGAAATCGCGGAGCAACCGAAAGCGGTAGCAGATACATTGCTCGGACGTGTGGGAGTAGATGGGAAACTCACGCTTGATGAAATGCGTCTTTCGGACGAAGAGTTGCGCGAGGTCGACAAGATAATTGTGATTGCATGTGGAACCGCCTACAACGCGGGCATGATCGCGAAGTACGCGATCGAGCATTGGACGCGTATTCCAGTTGAAGTCGAGTTGGCGAGCGAGTTCCGGTATCGCGATCCCATCGTTGACCCACAAACTCTTGTCATCGCAATCTCGCAATCTGGTGAAACGATGGATACGTTGATGGCACTCCGCCATGCGCGTGAACAACGTGCCCGAGTGCTGGCGATCTGTAATACCAATGGTTCCACAATTCCGCGAGAATCAGATGCGGTGCTTTATACGCATGCAGGTCCCGAAATCGCGGTGGCATCAACCAAAGCGTTCCTCACACAAATCGTGGCGGCTTATCTAGTGGGGCTGTACTTGGCGCAAGTGCGCGGCAATAAGTACGGTGATGAAATTGCTGCCATTCTCACTGACTTGCGAGATATGCCAGAGAAGATTGAACGAGTGTTGGAAACGATGGAGCCAGTGCGCAAGTTAGCGTCAACATTGAAGGATAAGACTTCTGTACTTTTCCTTGGCCGCCACGTAGGTTTCCCGGTGGCACTTGAGGGGGCCCTCAAACTTAAAGAGCTTGCCTATATGCACGCCGAAGGTTTTGCGGCGGGGGAACTCAAGCACGGTCCTATTGCGCTCGTCGAAGCTGGCACCCCAGTTTTTGTCACCATCCCGTCGCCACGTGGACGCTCCGTGGTGCATGACAAGGTGGTGAGTAACGTGGAAGAAGTCCGTGCTCGAGGCGCGTACACAATTCTTATAGCAGAAGAAGGCGACGAATCAATCAATAGCGCAGCGGACTTCATTATCCGCATCCCAACCTGCCCCACGCTTATGCAACCTCTGCTCGCTACTGTTCCACTCCAAGTCTTTGCCTGCGAGATGGCCACCGTGAAGGGCTTCGATGTCGACCAACCTCGAAACCTGGCCAAATCAGTCACTGTCGAGTAAGTCATGAACACAGACAACAGCACCGATGCGCAATACACGGTAACGGTCGACCTACAACGCCGACGTCAGATGTCTAATGCGCTCCGGCGCTCATCTTTACTGCTGGCGCTCTTTGCATTGAACACCCTCCTCGTCACGCAAGCGAAGTGGTTCAGAGCGATCGACGATAAAATCGGAGATCGTGATGCGTTGCGCCTTAAGGGAATAAATCATCTGATCGTAATCTGGTTAGACAATTTAGGATTGCGTGGACTCAGTGCGACAGTCCTGTTGATAGCAGCTCTTGCTATTTCCATTCGTTTCAAATCCTGGCGTCCGCTCAATTTAGCCTTGCTCTCTTTGATTGCTCTGAATCTTGTGGTTGGTGCTCTCAAGATCATCATTGGGAGAAGCAAACCACTTGATGGGGTAGATAATTTTGATGTGAGTGGGGTTGGCTCTTATCCCAGCGGTCATGCGGCAAATGCCATTCTGACGTGGGGCGTGCTTGCCTATCTCATTTACCGATACACCCACAGAGCAATTCATCGAGCCACTTTTCTGACGGTGGCTGTTTCCCTCGTAACTGGAGTTGTAGCGGCAGTTTCGCTCTACCGAAACACGCATTGGCTCAGTGATCTTATTGGTGGGATCTTGATCGGTGCTGCTCTCTTAGTGCTCGTGATGGCGGTTGATCGTTTTGTGCCTTCCGCAAAACAACCGGTTCAGCCATGACCATTCGCGGAATTGGTATTGATGTGGTCGACCTAGATCGATTCGAGGAGGCGCTAGGTCGCACACCGGGTTTGCGGGATCGACTCTTTACAGAAAATGAGCGAGGTTTGCCTCATGCTTCCTTAGCTGCGCGCTTCGCAGCAAAAGAGGCGTTAGCAAAAGCGCTCGGTGTTCCTCCAGGTTTGCAATGGCACGACGCTGAAGTGCAGAAAGATGGCTCCGGGCGCCCCTTCTTTGCAGTGAGCGGCAGCGTGGCTGCTGCCGTGGGGGAGGCGAAGATTCATCTCACCCTTTCTCACGATGGCGGGATTGCTTCCGCATTTGTACTTCTTGAAGAGCGCTAATGAAGCGGGCGTATAGCGCGGCTTGTGTCCGTCGAGTAGAAGCGGAGTACTTATCGCTGGGCGTGCCGCTCATGGAACGAGCAGCTCATGCGATTGCCCATCACGCACTAGGGATGTTGACTGAAAACCACGGTGTTTATGGTCGAAGAGTTCTTCTCCTTGTGGGAAGTGGTGACAATGGTGGAGATGCACTCTTTGCCGGTGGCGTCATGCTTTCGCGCGGTGTTCAAGTTGAGGCGCTTGCGCTCACCTCGATAGTCCTTGAAGCGGGAGGTCAGGCATTTGTACGTCGCGGCGGCCGCTGGGTAAATGAACTTACTCACTCCTACGATCTGGTCATTGATGGATTTCTTGGTCTAGGTGCGCGCGCCGGCATTTCACTTGAAGTGCTCAGCGCAATGACGGAGATCCAAGGAGTACCGATGTTGGCCGTTGATTTACCGAGTGGGATAAGCGCTGATGGAGAAGGTGTAGAGCAACCCGCACTCGTTCCCACTCACACTGTAGCGATCGGATGTTGGAAGATTGCACACTTGCTCTCCGAAAGTGGTCTTGGGGTCTCTGAGTTAGTAGATATTGGAGTCGATTATGAAAGTGAAATCCCCGCTCTCGTATCATTTGAAGATTCAGAGGTGCACGAACTTCTTCCCACGGAAATCGAAAGCAATCATAAGTATCGCCGAGGAGTCTTGGGAGTAATCGCGGGCTCCGACACTTTTCCAGGTGCTGGAATTCTTTCGATCAGGGCAGCTCTTGCTTTAGGGATCGGAATGATTCGTACTGAGAGTCGTGAATACTTTTCAGAGATACCCGAAGTGGTTACTGCCCCAGGCAAGATCGATGCGCTTATTGTGGGGCCGGGATTGATCTCACTCACCCAAACCCAAGAGCGGGCAACTCTTGAACACCTCGCGAATGGTGGAATTGCCCTTCTCGATGCCGGAGCGCTTCCATTTCTGGAAAAGATCCCGGCCGAGGCGCGGCAACAGATTATTATTACGCCACATCATGGAGAGTTTGCGAAACACTTCGCTCCTTTTGCGGTGACGCTTCATGCTCATCCGCTGGAATGTGCGCAAAGATTTGTCGACGCATACGGATGTCATTTGTTGTTGAAGGGACCACGTACATTGATCGTCTCACCGGGTGAAATTCCGGTAGTGAATATGCGTGGAAGTGTGGCACTAGCCACCGCCGGATCCGGTGATGTACTTGCCGGCATTATCGGCAATCTCATGGCGCGCACTGGCGATATCCGGAATAGTGCGATCGCGGGTGCATATATTCATGGGAAAGCAGGAGAGAGTCTCACGGCGGGTGCTAGCGAACTCATCGAGATACTTCCTTTCGCGCTAAGGTAAGAGGCATGCGTGCAGTGGCCCGCGTCAACCTGGACGCAATCTCCTCAAACATCCGAGTTCTCCGCGCGCGTGTGGATGTTCCGCTGATGGCGGTAGTGAAAGCAGATGCATATGGGCACGGTTTAGTCCCGGTTGCGCGCGCAGCAATTAATGGCGGTGCCCAGTGGATTGGTACGGCGCTACTAGCTGAGGGGCTAGAGCTTCGCAGGCAAGGTGTTACTAAACCTCATGTGATTTCATGGCTTACGCCGCCAGGTGATGATTTCGCTGCAGCAATCGCAGAGAATGTAGATCTGTCGGCGAGTTCTATTGAATTACTTGAAGAGATTAATGCGACGGCCTCTCTCCTTGGAAAGCGGGCACGAGTTCATCTTGAGGTCGACACTGGGATGACGCGTGCAGGCGCTCTTGGCCAATGGGATCAACTTGTCCAACGTGGCGCTGAATTAATGAAAAATGGAAATATCGAGGTAGTAGGAGTCTGGTCGCACTTTGCTCGGGCTGATGAACCTGGACATCCAGCAAATGCCGCCCAGAAGAATTCTTTCGATCATGCATTAGAAGTTGTCAGCGCTGCGGGAGTCGAGCCGCAAGTTCGTCATCTTGCAAACTCTGCAGCAACTTTGATGGATCCCTCGTCACACTACGACTTAGTGCGTACCGGAATCGTCATGTACGGCCTTTCTCCAGATGTCACCACGTTAGGTAGCGCCACAAAGTACAACCTCATTCCCGCAATGACCTTAGTGGCGAGTTTGATGCTCGTGAAAGATGTACCGAGTGGGGTTGCAGTTTCTTACGGTGGAACTGCCATCACGAAACACGCCACCAAAGTGGGAGTAGTTCCTATGGGCTATGCCGATGGCGTCCCACGTCATGGTTCTAACGCGCTCAAAGTAAATGTCGGCGATTACGAAGCGCCAGTTCTAGGCCGGATCTGTATGGATCAGTTTGTAATTGACCTAGGTCCTGATTCCACGGCCAAGGCCGGCGATGAAGTAGTGCTCTTTGGTGAAGGTGGTCCAACTGTGGATGCGTGGGCAAGTGCCAGCGGCACGGTGAATTATGAAATAG
>CAEZZQ010000013.1_pt1 | contig 20088 bp, 21 predicted proteins | sample 7266711 | NCBI WGS metagenome assembly CAEZZQ01 (sample SAMEA6813964, study PRJEB35770) | freshwater metagenome | biome: Freshwater; feature: Freshwater reservoir; material: water | place: Czech Republic | collected 2016-08-15 | depth 30m m
GGAGGATCAGCGCCTCGAGCGCGGCCGGATTCATGCCCTAAGGCTACCGAGGTGGCTGATACCCTCGCTCCCAGATGCCCCCGTAGCTCAGGGGATAGAGCACCGCCCTCCGGAGGCGGGGGCGCAGGTTCGAATCCTGCCGGGGGCACTAAAGAGGGAGTGGGGAGTGACCCAGCGACGAATTTTATGTGGGGGGTAGGGCCACAAATCCTCCCCTTCCAGTTCGCAAAGAGGGGTCTGACGCCACTAATCTAACGACGTCAAGATATTTAATTGGCGTGCCCAGGGGAGAGATCGTGACTACAGAACCACAGCACTCGCTCGCGCAATTTGGCCCGAATGAGTGGCTCGTTGAAGAGATGTACGAGCGCTACCGCCAAGACCCCAACTCGGTAGATAAAGCTTGGTGGGACTTTTTCGCAGACTTCACCCCCGGAAGTCCGTCGACCCGCGCGCTGCCTACTACCTCAAAAACCGCTGGAGCTCCTGTGACGCCGCAATTTCCCAGCAGCAATCCTGTGTCAGGTCGAGTGAGCCCACCCGCGCCCGTTGCTGCGGCACCGATCAGCGCCACCGCACCTGAACCTACTGCTGTACCAACTATTTCTCTCCCGGCGATTTCTACTCCAGTTATTTCAAGTGCAGCGAGCATTGAAACTCTTCGCGGTGTTGCTGCGCGCGTTGTCACGAACATGGAAGGTTCACTCACCGTTCCGGTAGCAACCAGCGTACGCGCCATCCCCGCAAAACTTCTGATCGATAACAGAGTAGTTATCAATAACCATTTGGCACGTAGTCGTGGTGGAAAGGTTTCCTTCACACACATCATTGCTTTCGCAATGCTACGCGCGCTCAAGCAGATGCCCGAAATGAATTCCTTCTACGCACTCATTGACGGAAAGCCGGCACTAGGACACCCCGACCACGTCAACATGGGCATCGCCATTGATCTTGCAAAGCCAGATGGCACCCGCCAACTTCTCGTGCCAAACATCAAGGGTTGCGAAGCACTCGACTTCGCGCAATTCTGGAGCGCATACGAAGACGTGGTGCGCAAGGCTCGCCAAGGAAAACTGACTGTCGAAGATTACGCCGACACCACAATTTCACTCACGAATCCTGGAACTATCGGAACGGTGCACTCCGTACCTCGCCTGATGGCGGGACAAGGAGCCATCATCGGCGTAGGCGCCCTTGAATACCCGGCAGAGTTTCAGGGCGCAAGTGAAGACACCCTTGCAGAGGTAGGCATTAGCAAGACTTTCACACTCACAAGTACTTATGACCACCGCATCATTCAGGGCGCACAGTCAGGAGATTTTCTGCGTCGCATACATGACGCGATGCTGAGCGATGAACTCTTTGATGAAATCTTCCAATCACTTCGTATCCCCTATGAGCCTATTCGTTGGATGCTCGATAAGCGCAACGTCAAGGGTGACGTCATCGACAAAACGGCTCGAGTTCAAGAGCTCATCCACTCCTACCGTGTTCGCGGACATCTCATGGCCGATACTGATCCACTCGAATTCAAGCAACGCTCGCACCCAGATCTCGACATAGTCTCACACGGGCTCACCCTCTGGGATCTTGACCGAGAAGTAGCTACCGGCGGATTTGGCAGCTTGCCGTTTATGAAGTTGCGCCACATTCTTGGATTACTTCGTGACTCTTACTGTCGCACAGTCGGAATCGAATACATGCACATTCAAGATCCAGTCGAACGCAAGTGGATACAGAACCGCATTGAAGTTGGCTTAACCAAAACCCCACGTGAGGAGCAATTGCGTATCCTCCGCAAACTTAATGCAGCAGAAGTTTTTGAAACTTTCTTACAAACTAAGTACGTCGGGCAAAAGCGCTTTTCACTAGAAGGCGGAGAGAGCGTTATCCCACTGCTAGACGCCATCCTCTCTAGCGCCGCCAACGCCGACATAGAAGAAGTGTGCATTGGTATGCCACACCGTGGTCGCCTTAATGTGCTCGCAAACATCGCCGGCAAATCATATGGACAAATTTTCCGCGAATTTGAAGGTAACTACGACCCAGTCTCCGTGCAGGGATCCGGAGACGTGAAGTACCACTTGGGTACCCGTGGCACCTTTACTTCCGATTCTGGTGAGACCACCGAGGTATACCTCGCAGCAAACCCATCGCACCTTGAAGCAGTTAATCCCGTCGTGGAAGGCGTAGTGCGCGCCAAGCAGGACCGTCTCGATAAAGGACAAGATGGCTTTACCGTCCTTCCGATTCTCGTCCACGGTGATGCTGCATTCGCCGGGCAGGGCGTCGTTGCCGAGACTCTCAACCTCTCGCAATTACGTGGTTACCGCACAGGTGGCACCATCCACGTCATAATCAACAATCAAGTGGGCTTCACTACTGCCCCCGCCTCTTCGCGTTCATCGGTTTACTGCACCGATGTAGCACGCATGGTGCAAGCTCCGATCTTCCATGTGAATGGCGATGATCCTGAAGCCTGTGTACGCATAGCTCACTTGGCTTTCGAGTATCGCCAAAAGTTCCGTAAAGATGTTGTCATTGACATGGTGTGCTACCGACGTCGCGGCCACAACGAAGCAGATGAACCGAGCTTCACGCAACCACTCATGTACGCAATCATCGATGCAAAGCGGAGCACTCGAAAGCTTTACGCCGAAGCACTCGTGGGCCGCGGAGATATCACTCTCGAAGAAGCAGAAAGTGCCTTACGCGACTACCAACAACTTCTTGAGACCGTCTTCGCTGATACACACGAAGATAATGCTCCGGAGAAAGTCTTGCCAGCTGAGCCAGTAGTGCCCCATCCAACAGAGGTCCACACTTCTATTTCTGAGGAACTTGCCCGCGAAATCGGTAAGGCACTCGTCACAGTGCCTGAAGGTTTCAACGTGCATCCCAAGTTGCTTCCACAGATTCAACGTCGACTTACCGCACTTGACGATGCCACTATCGATTGGGCCGTTGGCGAAGCGCTAGCCTTTGGTTCCCTATTAAGCGCTGGGCAAAATATTCGTCTCGCCGGGCAAGATTCAAGGCGAGGCACTTTCGGACAACGCCACTGCGTAGTGATCGACAAAGAAGACGGCGGTGAGTGGACTCCACTGTCTGGCATGGAGAAGAACAGCAAATTCTTCGCCATCGACTCACTCCTGAGCGAATATGCGGCCCTAGGTTTTGAGTATGGCTACAGCGTCGAGCAGAGTGAAGCTCTCGTATTGTGGGAAGCGCAATTTGGCGACTTCGCCGATGGCGCACAAACCATCATCGACGAATTCATCTCTTCCTCTTTCCAAAAATGGGGACAACGTTCTTCACTCGTCATGCTTTTGCCGCATGGTTATGAAGGCCAGGGACCTGATCACTCTTCCGCGCGTATTGAACGATTCTTGGCGCTCTGCGCAGAAGAGAATATGACCGTCGCGCAACCATCTTCACCTTCGTCGTACTTCCACCTACTCCGCTGGCACGCAATGAATCCAGCTAAACGTCCAATGGTGGTCTTTACTCCTAAATCGATGCTCCGCCTTAAAGCTGCTTCCTCAGCGCTTTCGGAATTCACTAACGGACATTTTCAACCAGTGATTGCTGACTCGACAGTTTCTAATGCCACGCGCGTGATCCTTTGTAGCGGCAAGGTCTACTACGACCTGATCGCAGAACGCACAAAGCGAGCCGACTCCTCAACTGCAATCATTCGTATTGAGCAGCTTTATCCGATGCCTGATGCGGAAATCCAAGGAGCACTTGCCGCGCACCCCAACGCTGAAGTTCGCTGGGTACAGGACGAGCCAGCAAACCAAGGAGCCTGGCCCTTCTATGGACTCAACTTGCCTTCGCGCATTGGCAAGTTGATCACGCCTATTTCGCGAGCCGCCTCAGCAAGTCCCGCGACTGGCAATCACCACCACCATGACGATGAACAAGTTGCATTGGTTCAGGTCGCTTTCGCTGATTAATCGTTTAGAAATTTATAGATCAGGAAGTAAATCTGATGACCACTTTGCCAAAGAGTTCCCCGTCGTTCATGCGCGCAAATGCTTTGGGCGCGTCAACAAAGTCATAAGCAGAGTCAATGACAGGTGTGAGCTTCTTTGATTCCATCAGCTCAAGCATCTCTTGAAACTCGGCTATCGAGCCCATGGTCGAACCCAAGACGCGAAGTTGCAAGAAGAAGATGCGAGTCAGCTCGGCAGGTGGGGCATCACCACTCGTCGCTCCGGAAATCACGATGGTTCCACCAGGCCTCAGTGCGCGCACGCTATGTTGCCAGGTCGCTTGACCCACGCTCTCCATGACCGCATCAACGCGATCTGGCAAGCGCTCCCCACTTTCAAAGACCGCATCAGCACCGAGTGCAGTTGCCCGCACTCTCTTATCTTCGCTACGAGAAGTCACCCACACCACCAGACCCTGAGCTTTCGCAAGAAGAATGAGTGCCGTAGATAATCCGCCGCCGGCGCCTTGAATGAGTACTTTCTCCCCCGAGGCAAGGCCTGCCTTCTTCAACATACTGAATGCAGTAAGCCAAGCTGTGGAGAGTGATCCGGCTTCGTCCCAAGAAAGGAAGGCGGGTTTTGGCAAGAGATTTTGCGCTGGTACAAACACATATTCGGCGAGGGTTCCCGGAAACTTTTCGGAAAGTAAAGAACGTTTCGGATCAAGAGTTTCGGCACCAGTCCAGCTCGGATCATTGATGACAGAGTGCAGAAGAACTTCTCTTCCGTCATCTGTTACTCCGGCTCCATCGCAGCCAAGAATCATCGGCAGACGATCGCTTGGCAACCCCACACCTTTCAGTGACCAGAGATCATGATGATTAAGGCTCGCACTTTTAATGCACACCCGCACCCAACCTTCAGGAATGGCGGGAGCAGCTAATTCGCCGACCTCAAGTGCTGATATTGGATCTTCCAGTGAAGCGCGGGCAGCGTAAATAGCTTTCATTCGTCATCCTCATCATCGAGTCGGGCTAGCCAGGTGGCCAAGCGATCAACAGCGCTTTCATGCTCTGGATGTTCATCGGTAAATTCTTGAAGGCGCAAAGCCACCCACTCAAGAGAGACTTCTTCTTCTCCTCGACGTTTAACGAGCTCTTCGATCCCTCGATCAGTGAAGTACATATGGTGATCCTATGTTCTAGGGCGCTTTCCTCGTTGATATCGAAAGAGCACCGTCCCAAGAATCTCACCTGTCGAGATAGCGCCAAATGATCGGGAATCGTTTCCGAGGCTCTCGCCGTCGCCTTCGATCCACCAGCCCGCACCTTCTCGGCGAATGACCCGCTTCACCAAGAGAATCCCCGGACGGCCAAGCCACTCGATCACCACGATGAGACCGGGCCTCGGAGCTCTCCCCCAGCGCACCAAGAGTCGGTCTCCCGCACTGAGGGTGGGCTCCATCGATGCTCCGGAGACGACCACCCTCCCGAGACCTTTCCTCGGGGCAAAGGGGTGCTCGTTGGACGAGACGGCTCTACTCATGGAAGGTAGTCTCACACTTACAAGTACTATTTTCATACACGTTCAACTACTTAGGGAGAGTGCCTTGTTCCGTCAACTCACCGCTCCAGCTATCACCGTCTACGCGCATTGCGATTTGCCTTGTGGGGTCTATGACCCAGCTCAGGCAAAGATCGAAGCGCAATCAGTGAAGGCTTGCATTGAGAAATTCCACGCCTCTGATGATGCGGTCTTTAAGCAACGCGCCGTTGCCATCAAAGAAGATCGCTCGAATCTAGTGAAAGAACACCTCTGGGTGCTCTGGACCGATTACTTCAAGCCTAATCACTTCGAGGCTTATCCCAACTTGCACGTACTCTTCAACGAGGCCACCAAATTGGCTGGCGCTGCAGGCACGAAGGGCACGATGGATGTCGCAGTCGCAGACAAGTTGATTGCCAAGATTGATGAAATCGCTGAAATTTTTTGGGCCACCAAGAAGTAATATTTAGCTCATGAAGAAGCCCCGCACCTTCTGCGGGGCTTCTTCATTTCCACTACGGTTGCCGGAATTAACCGCGGGAGGCTTTTGCATTCATTGCAGCCGAAGCCAGTGTGATTGATTTGATCGCACTTCGGACGGCATCACCGGTTGCACTCTTTGCATCGAGTGAGATCGTGGATGAAAGCGCATAAACCGTAAAGGTGTATTGCTTTGCACCCGATCCTTGCGAGCACGGGGCGCCGTAGGTACCTGGTCCATGTGATTGCACGCCGGCGGTGCCCACATCTGTTGCGCCTTCACCTATCGAAGTGATACTCCCAGCGATGTTGTAGAGCACCCAGGAGTAACTCACCGCTGCAGCGGTCTCTCCTGGGCGCGCAGGTCCGGGAATCGTATGCATGATGAGGGCATAACTCTTGGTTCCGCTCGGGGTCCCACTCCATGAGAATTGTGGAGAGAGGCTCTTGCCATCGCAGGTGTAAGTCGATGGCAAAGTACCTTCATCGACTGCAGAAGTGCTCTTCAGCAGAAAGACTCCGTTGGATGACTTCACCACGCTTTCGAATTTTTCTGTACCGCCCTGGGTGCCACCTTGAGCACCGCCCTGAGTACCACTGGTGGGAACCGTTGACTGTGCTGGCGGAAGCGCGGGTGGAACCGGCACCTTAGTAACGGTGGTTTTCTTTGAAAGTAACTTGTAGCCACTTGGACACTTCGTTGCAGTGAGAGTCTTAGTTACTTTTCCTTTACTGCACTTCACCTTCGTGATCGATACATTCTTGTAGACCACGGCAGCTTTGACAGGTGCCGTGGTATTCGCTGCTGAAGCAGTGGTGTTCTGCCCAGTAGAACTTCCAGTAGTACTTCCCGGAGTCATAGCTGGGGCCATAGATGCGGAGGGAACCGGTACATTATCGGTGCGCCGACAGGCGCTACTCGTGCCACTCCCTGGAGAGCCGGGTGGCGGATTGACGTAGACAAAACTCCAGCACGCTGTTGTCGTTGGTGTGTAAGAAACCGAGCCAGCCTTGCCCTGATAGGTGTACTCCAATTTTGAGGTGCCCGTCAGATTAAAAGTCATTCCAGTGATAACCACTTGTACGGGCTCACCCGCACTGCGAGCTGGACCAGCACTAGGTTGGCCAGTTGTTGAAACATCTGATGGTACTTGGCCATGGAAGCACATCGGAGAGTAAGGAGCGGCTGTGGTGAAGTGGTAGTGGTAGCCACGTCCGTCACCGGAGTCATGTCCTTGACACTTATCGAGCGCAGTGGCACTGGAACCACTCGGCTCCTTACTTCCATATATGGGATATCCATCGAGTTGATAACCCGCAAGAGCGCTCTCTGAACCAAGAACTGATATCAAACAACTCGGTTCTGCGTGGTAGTGATAATCATCCCCGCGACCAGCGTGGCCGGCGCAGGTATCTAATTCGCCCTGCAACTTAGGATCGGCGCTCGCCGAATACACAGAACCCGTTGAATTGGGAGCCGGCTTGGTGGCATTGAAATTAGAGATTCCGTTAAGCATGATCCCGGTTCCACCGACGCCTGTCGTGGCGATCTCAGAAGCGGCGGCTACTGGCTTAAGGGGAAAGCGCCACATCTGTGCGAGTGATGAACTGACCAACATAGGCAGCGGGACCTGTTGGTTCCAACCAGTAATTCCTACCATCATCGAATGAGAGGCCACACCGTTTGATGACACATACATGTACGTCTCATCACAGATCACGGCGACATCAGGAGCGAACTTCTCAAAGGGAAGGGCGCGGGTGCCACAGAGCGCTTTGGTGGCAGTAGTCGCAGCAGAGGACGGTACAGCTCCGAGCGAAAACTGAATGAGAGCAGTACCAAGAACGAGTGCAATGAGGCCAGCGGTGCCGGCGCGGGATCGATCGATGATGAGTCTTTTCATGGTGAGAAAATTACACTAGAAGTTGTGCTTCTCAAGGTGAGTATGCAAGAAATCTCTGTGATTTGCGTGTGAGTCAACAAACTCCTATTGAACTTATCTTTGGGCTGGTAGAAATACTCCATGCGAAAGAGCTCCCTAATTCTGCTTGCTACTTCTGCAGTAGTGCTATTTCTCTCCGCACAAAGTGCATACGCCCACGTGGGAACTCCCTACATACTGATTAACACGGATACATTTCACCAAAAATTTATCTCAGGATTCACCGCTGGAAGAGACCACATCGGTTCCGGGGTCGACCATTTACTCTTTCTATATCTCCTCATTCTCCCCATTCCTGCATACATCACACGACGGCATTTGCGCCCTGGGAAGGGATTCCTTCAAAGCGTGAACCTCACCGTAAAAACGGTCAGTGCTTTCACGGTTGGGCATGCCACATCAGTTGCTCTTGCTGCCTTCAACATCATTTCTGTCCCTGACAGACTCATTGAGACGCTGATAGCGCTTTCAATATTCATCACTGCAATCCATACGCTCTACCCCACCCGAAACCGGGCGATTTTCTTCATACCAGTTCTCTTTGGCCTGGTGCATGGGTTGGCATTTTCCACCATGCTTAAGCACTTGGTGGTTTTTCAAAGCGACCGTGTTCTTACTCTTTTTGCATTCAACATCTGTATCGAATTTTCACAAGTGATTCTCGTAGTCGCTACCCTGCCATCGATCTGGTTGCTGGGTCACACTCGGTGGTACCCAACAGTGAAAAATTGTGGAGCAGTTATCAGCCTCATGCTTGCGGAATTCTGGATCGGTGAACGAACCTTTAGCTTAACGAATCCGGCATTGCCCCTCACGCAATTCCTCACCAACCATATTTGGTTCATACCGGCGCTCCTCGCAACTCTGGCACTCATTGCGTATTCCCGCTTAGAATGGCGGAGTGAGCGAAGAGCGTGAAACACATGGTGGGGATTTAGCTGTTTTGGCAGCACAAGCACATGGCATCAACCACCTCTTCACACTTTCGGGCGCACATGTCTTTCCCATTTATGACGGAGCCGTACATCGCGATTTGCCGATCATCGATGTGCGCCACGAACAGACTGCGGTATTTGCGGCGGAGGCTACGGCGCGATTAACTCGCACTCCCGGGCTCGCAGTAGTCACAGCAGGTCCCGGTGTTACCAACGGCGTCAGCGCCGTGGCAAACGCTTTCTACAACGGGGCTCCACTCTTGATGCTCGGTGGGCGGGCACCGGCTGGAAGATGGGGTCAAGGTGCGCTTCAGGAAATTGATCATCCGCCACTCCTAGCCCCCGTTACCAAACTCGCTGCCACAGTAAAAAAGACTGAGGAAATTGGTAATGAAGTCTTTGATGCACTTGCACTCGCACGCACCCCACATCGTGGACCCACATTCCTTGACATCCCGATGGATATTTTCTTTGGACCAGCGACCATTCATCCGGTCGCAGCCTGGACACCACAAACACGTCAAGTGAATGCAGATGAGGTAGCAAGAATTGCCGACCTTATAAAAAAGTCTTCCTCCCCCCTTCTTATCCTTGGTTCCGATGTCTGGGCTGGCAGCGCCGAAAAAGAAGCACTCGAATTTGCCGAATCTATTCAAATTCCAGTAATCACGAACGGCACCGCTCGCGGAATTATTCCTCGCAGAAATCCACTACTGGCAACAAAAGCGAGATCTTTCGCATTCAGGTCTGCAGATCTTATTTTGGTGGTGGGTACGCCACTCGACTTTCGATTAGGTTACGGCGATTTTGGTAGCGCCAAAGTAATTCATGTGTCCGATTCCCCATCAGGAATTGCCACCCACGCCACACTTTCTGCAAGTACATCAGGTGACTTGTCCGCCATCTTCACTGCGCTTACAAATTCACTCTCGCATCAGGTGTCGAGCGAGTGGCGAGAATTAATCACGCAGGCCGCACTCAAGAGCGCTTCCAAAGAGCGAGAGCTGCTCGAAGCGGACCTCTCCCCCATCCATCCCGCCCGGATCTATGGCGAACTGCTTCCCAAACTTGCTGATGACGCTGTCATCATCGGTGATGGCGGAGACTTTGTTTCTTTCGCCGGAAAATTTGTAGAACCGGTGCGTCCAGGATGCTGGCTCGACCCAGGACCCTTCGGCTGTTTGGGCGGTGGCATGGGCGGAATTATTGCTGCCCGGTTAGCCAGGCCATCAGCGCAAGTCGTCGCACTCTTTGGAGATGGAGCACTTGGTTTCTCACTTGGGGATATCGACTCTCTCGTACGACATCACTTGCCCGCAGTGATGGTTGTTGGAAATAACAGCGCTTGGGGCTTAGAGAAGCACCCCATGCAATCTATCTTCGGGTATGACGTTGCAGCTGACCTCGCCCCACAAACACGATACGACGAGGTGGTAAGAGCTCTTGGCGGGGCTGGCGAAATAGTTACTGAATCTAGCCAGATTGGACCGGCCCTGGATCGCGCATTCGAAAGTGGCGTTCCCTATCTGGTAAATGTCATCACAGATCCAGCGATTGCGTATCCACGGACGACAACGGGAATTTAAGAACGCGCAGTTGCACCTAGCGCGGCCACACGCGCCGTAAATTGCAACCGATCAACCAACATGCGAATAACAACGCCGCGAGCAACAAGGCGTTCGCCGTCGTGGGCTTCAATCTCAAAAGTAATTCGTGATCCTTCTACATTGCTCACCACGGCGCTTGCTTGCACAAGTGAGCCCACAGGCGAGGCTCCTAAGTGTTCGATGTGTACATCGACACCGACGGTTGTTTCTTGCTGATCGAGCCGGTCTGCAATGGCAGCAAGGGTGGCCGCCTCTGCTAAACCCACCATCCGTGGTGTTCCCAGAACGGCCACATCACCTGAACCGAGCGCGATTGCCGTATCGGCGTGCTTCACCGTCATCGATGAAAGCCCAATCGCGCCTAGAAAGCGGTCGCTCATATGTACTCGATTTTCACGAGCAGATCGCCGCCCTGGATAACTTCGCCGTCAACGACTGCGACTTCAATTACTTTTCCACTGATTTCGCTAAGAACTGGGATCTCCATCTTCATCGACTCCAAGAGGAGTAGTTGGTCACCGGCGACGACCATATCTCCGACCTTCACAGTGATAGTGAGTACATTCGCCACCATCTCTGCTCTTACGTCGAAATACGCCATGTCCACAACTTAGTTGTTGGGGAGATCAATTTCCGTCAGCGTGAGTCGAAATTCCGTAAACGTTTGCATCACGCGTGCTCGCAGTTCTGGTGGAGCTTCTTCTTTGCAGGCACACGAAATAGCTACACGGACGCGTTCTTCGTGCGTGAACTCCTCCTGGCAGGGGCCACACTCTTCTAGGTGGATTGCGATCGCTTGAGAACGAGACTCATCCCCCACCTCATTGTCGAGATAGATGAAGAGCGCCGTAAGGACGTCTCGGCAGGGTGTCTCGTGATGGTTTCCGCAACTCATGACCGGCCACCTCCCGTTCCAGCAAGCCCTCTCTCGGCCGCATATCCAGCCAAGGCCTCACGCAAGAGTTTGCGACCACGATGCAAGCGGGACATCACGGTACCGGGTGGCGTATCCATGATCTCGGCAATTTCTTTGTAAGGAAAACCCTCGACGTCAGCTAAGTACACAGCAAGACGAAACTCTTCCGGCAAGTTCTGTAACGCTTCTTTTATTTCTGAATCGGGGAGTCGATCGAGGGCTTCCATCTCGGCCGATCGTCCAAGGTTGCTGGTATGTGAAGCGGCATCTGCGATCTGCCAGTCTGTTATTTCACCATCTGAAATTAATGGCTGCCGCTGACCCTTTCGGTAATTATTAATAAAAGTTGTGTTGAGAATGCGATAAAGCCAGGCGCGGATATTCGTACCATCTTCGTATTGATGGAAGGAGGAGAATGCTTTTGCAAAAGTATCTTGCACTAAATCTTGTGCATCATTCGGATTCTTTGTGAGGCGCATTGCCGCCCCATACATTTGGTCGAGCAGCGGCAGGGCATCACGCTCAAAGCGGTCAGCTTGCCCCTTCGCGTTCTCAGCCATGACTCGCGCTCCATTTCTCTGGCTCTCTAAAGAATCTACAGGTGATTGACCGCGGAACTCATCAGTAGCAAGCACATCAAAGGAAAACCCACTCAGGCGCTTGGTTATTCCCTAGAGGGAGAGGACGCGGGTGGCAAAGTCCCTGGCGGCGGCCTTCACTATGGTCGCGTGTTCATCATCTCTACTACGGAGGAGTTCATGGCCCCGCCCCGGCACCACAGTGACATCGACTCCATTGAATTCCGCAGGTGTACCGAAACCATCCTTATCTCCCTGGATCACGTGGAGTGGCAGCCCCGCCCCAAGGATGATCTCGAGCTCACTGTCGCGACGCCGATTGGTTTTCTTCGGTGCATGCAAGGGAAAAGAGAGCGCCAGCACTCCGACTGCTCCTAGTGGGAGCGCGGTCCGGCACGCTACCCGAGCCCCCGTACTTCTCCCACCCAATATAAGTGGGAGTGCAGCAGCCGCCGCGGGTAACCACGTATTGCGTTTATGAAGTACATCAAGCCACGCTTCATCTAAGAGGTGGGATGCCGGTGCAATTTGACGCCCGGAAACTACCCAAGGTTGCTCCATTCGAATGATGGCCACACCATCAATGCCATCTGCGATCAACTCCAAATCAGGCGTCCGGGCACCGGTTCCGGCGCCATGTCCAAGAACGAGAAGCCCGCGAGCGCCTTTTACATTTCCTACAAGAAGCCGCGCTCTACCCACAGTTGTGGGGAGTACGACTTCAGTGATCACCAGAGCACCTGCTCTATCTCCAACGGAACAGGGTCGATGAGTGATGACCTGTTTTCGCGGGACGAATTTACCGCTGACGATACCGGATAAGCATCAAGTTCCTGAAGGGTTTCTGAGATCGCTAAGAGTTCATCTACCGTTGAAAATTCACCTTTGAGCCAACCATCCCATGCCTCGCGTGGAAGCATCAATGGCATACGGTCATGAATCTCGGCGATCTGAGGAGTGGCATCTCGCGTGAGCACAGTGGCCGTTAAGACGGAGAGACCACCATCGCTCGGCGTCCACCATTCATAAAGCCCGGCCATGGCAAGCGGAGAGCGATCGCGGGCGCATATATAGAAAGGCTGTTTGCGCGAGACCGGGCCACTTGCGGTGTACCACTCGTAATACCCATCTGCCGGAATGATCGCTCGCCGAGATTTGAATGCTGATCTAAATGAGGGTTTCTCGGCCGCTGTTTCCACGCGTGCGTTGATGGTTTTAGCGGCGAAATCAAGACTCTTTGCCCAACTGGGTACCAAACCCCAGCGCGCGGTCGTGAGTACTTTTGCTGGATCGAGAATGGCATAGATCTGCGCGGTGGGAGCCACGTTCCACGACGGGGCAAGATCCTGAAGCCCTACATCGCCAGTGGCTTCAAAGTATGCAATTAACTCATCCGCCCCCTTTGAAGAGGCATAACGACCACACATAAGGGGAGCGTATTCGCCTAAACTCTCATTGTGACGACTCTCTGGCCCGCGCCCTTAGCAAAAGGGGCGATATCTGGGGTTCTCCCAGTGCCAGGGTCTAAGTCCGTGACTAATCGAGCTCTGGTCCTTGCAGTGCAATCCCCTGATGAATCTCTCCTCAAGAGTCCGCTCCATTCTCGCGATACCGAACTGATGGCAGCTGCACTGGTCGCCCTTGGGTTCTCCATCACCGATGAGGCCAATGGTGATTGGAGAGTTGGGGGGAAAGGTTCAACGGAAATACGCAATATCCAGATCGACGTCGGCAACGCCGGCACTGTCATGCGTTTCTTACCTCCGGTGGCAGCTCTCGTAGCTGGCACATTTCGCTTTGATGGAGATGCCCGCTCTTATGAGCGCCCCCTTGGTCCAGTCATTGCTGCACTTCGTGAACTCGGCGCGGAAATTGATGATGATAAGCGTGGGTCGCTTCCTTTCACTCTGATAAGTAATGGCACCTTACGAGGAGGCACAGTTGAAATTGACGCGAGCGCCTCATCTCAATTTGTTTCTGCACTTCTCCTAGTTGGCGCTAGCACAGAGCTTGGAATACGCGTGAAACATATCGGCCCGTCTTTACCCTCGCTGCCTCACATCGAAATGACCATCCACATGCTGCGCAAGTCGGGCGTCAACGTAGAAGTAGTGGGTGCGGTTGAATGGTTTGTAGCACCCGGAAGAGTAAGTGCGCAAAATTATGTGATTGAACCAGATCTCTCAAATGCCGCACCTTTCCTTGCGGCGGCTCTTGTCACTGGCGGCGATGTGACGATCAAGGATTGGCCGAGCGAAACCACTCAACCCGGAGATCAACTGCGATCTATCTTTGCCAAGATGGGCGGCGATATTTCCTTCACTGAAGTGGGTCTACGACTACGCGGTGGTGGCGCTGTTCGCGGGATTGATATCGACTTACATGACGTGGGTGAGCTCACGCCGATCATTGCAGCTGTGGCAGCACTGGCTACCACGCCTTCACATTTGCGTGGAATTGGGCACTTGCGCCTCCACGAAACTGATCGACTTACCGCGCTCGCAACTGAACTCAATGCACTCGGCGGAAATGTAATAGAGCACCCCACGAGCCTACAGATTCGACCAGCGCCACTCCATGGCGGTACTTTTCACACATATGAAGATCACCGTCTTGCCACAGCTGGCGCCTTGTTAGGTCTCGTCGTGCCCGGCCTGAGCGTGGAGAATATGGAAACCGTGGGGAAAACCATGCCCACATTCCCTTCGTTGTGGCAAGAGTTAGTGAGTGGTGCTTGATGGCACGTCGCTTCGACGAGGACGATATTCGCGTACGTCCACCGCGCAGCACACGACCACGCACGAAAGATCGACCCACTTTTGATAACACCACTACAGCAATGGTGACCACCGTTGATCGCGGCAGATTTACCTGTGCGCTCGAAACAGGAGAGAGCGTCAACGCCATAAAGTCACGTGAGCTCGGTCGTCGCGGAGTGGTTGTAGGTGATCATGTTCGATTAATTGGCGATAGCAATGGGAACTCTGAGTCGCTCGCCCGCATCGTTGCACTCGATGAGCGAATGAATGCACTTCGTCGATCCGCCGATGATAGCGACGAGACTGAGCGCATCATTGTTGCCAATATCGACCAACTCATGATTGTCACTGCATGCGCAGATCCCGAACCTAAGATCGGGCTAGTAGATCGATGCCTCATTGCGGCCTATGACGCAGGCATCTCCCCCGTGATCGTGATGACAAAATCGGATCTCGCCGATCCCGCAGAGTTTCTTGCCCAATATGAATCTCTTGGTGTACGCAAGTTCATCTTAAGAAAAGAGAGTGATCTCGGTGAGCTAAGAGAATTACTCAAAGGAAAGCAATCCGTATTCGTGGGCCATTCAGGAGTAGGTAAATCAACGTTAGTAAATGCACTCGCTCCTGAAGCCAACCGTTCTACTGGCGGAGTCAATACGGTTACTGGAAGAGGCAGACATACTTCCTCGAATGCACTCGCCGTTCCGGTTGATACGGATACCTGGATCATCGACACTCCTGGCATCAGATCCTTCGGCCTGGCTCATGTCGATGCAAATCGCATCATCCACGCATTTCCCGATTGCGGAGAAATCATCGAGGCCTGCCCACGAAGTTGCACGCACGACGAGGAAGAGTGCGCCCTCAATGCCTGGGCACGTGAAAGCGAAGGTCGCAATGCCCGGGTGGAGAGCCTTCGCCGGCTGCTCCGCTCCATGCGACTGGCGTAGCCCGGTTCCATGTATCCCTGTGCAACGATCCGGGGCTAACCGATAAAGTGCCCCTATGCGCTTCTTCGAAGAACTGGCTTTAGTTCACACACTTGCTGACATTGCTGACAAGATTTCGATGGATCGCTTTCTGGCTCTCGATCTCTCGGTGGAGACCAAACCAGACCTCTCCCCAGTTTCTGATGCCGACAAGAGCGTTGAACTTGAACTTCGCGCCGCCATTCAAGAGAAGTACCCCGCCGATTCAATTATCGGAGAAGAATTCGCTAATACCGCCGGCTCCTCGAAACGCGCCTGGGTGATTGATCCCATCGATGGCACTGCAAACTTTGTGCGAGGAGTGCCCGTCTGGTGCACTCTCATTTCTTTGATGGAAGATGGTGTATCCGTGGTCGGCATGGTGAGCGCCCCTGCTCTCAATCGTCGGTGGTATGCAGCGGAAGGTTCTGGTGCGTTCACTCAATTTGGGCAGACAAGCCCTCGGAAGATTTCCGTTTCAAAGGTGAGCAAGATTGAAGACGCCTCGCTTTCCTACTCAAGTTTTCATAGTTGGAAGGACGGTGGAAAGTTCTCCAACCTTTCTAAGCGTTTCTGGCGCACAAGAGCATACGGAGACTTCTGGTCACACATGTTGGTCGCTGAGGGTGCGCTCGATGTTGCTGCTGAACCGGAACTCCAACTCTTCGACATGGCTGCCCTTGACATTGTGGTGCGCGAAGCAGGTGGTCGGTTCACTGGAGTAAATGGAATTGATGGCTCGCATCAAGGTACTGCCATCGCTAGTAATGGACTCTTACATGACCAAATTGTCGCGGCTCTTAAGTGAATTTTCGCAAACTTCCACAAACGTGTTTCGGTCTCATCATTGCCGGTAGCGGCGTATTTCTGGCATTACATTCCGGATTAGGAGTCTCCCCCTGGGATGTCCTCCATGTAGGCCTTGCCAGAATTATTCACGTGGGCACTGGAACCGCAATTATTATCACAAGTCTGGGAGTACTCCTCATCAGCATCATGTTGGGCGTTAAGCCGGGGCTGGGAACGCTCTGCGACATTATTCTGGTGGGAAGTACGGTGAATTTTCTCAATCGTTTCGACCCCATCAGCGGGCTCACCAGTAATTCACCTTTCTTATTGAGAGTTATCACCTTCACACTTGGAGTCTTTATCACCGCATTAGGCGTAGCCACTTACGTCGGTGCACATATTGGAGCCGGTCCGAGAGATGGTCTGATGGTGGCCCTTCACGATCGATTTGGCATCAAGATCTCTTACGCACGTCTTGTCCTGGAAGCTTTCGGTTTGCTTGGAGGCTTAATCTTGCGAGGTCCGGTAGGGATCGGGACTCTGATCTGGTCGATTTCCATGGGCTACTTCGTCGGCTTCTGGTTTAAAACTTTGAAACTCACTCCGCAACCGGTCTCTGGTCCTTAATTTTCTTACCTGGCGCAAAAGCAGCGGCGCGAGAAGTAGCGCAAAGAGATCAAACCATCCATAACCACCCGCAGCACCACTAGGTGGGTTACCTTGCGCCACCCACTCTTTAATGGTGTCGTACTCCATCCATTTCCATGTACCTATTGAAGTGCCCACAATCTCTAACCAAGAGACCACCACGATGGCCCCTAGGTAGGTTGGTCTTGAGGGTCCCCACTTCAAAAAGATCAAAAGGTTCATGAACCAGAAGGCGCCAAGTACGTCGAATTGCGGCGAGAGAAAGAGCCCCCAAAGCACCCAGAGAGCCAGGACCCCAACAAGAAGGAGAGTCCAAAACTTTTCGCGTAACTTTAAGAGCAGCCCCAGCGAGTAGGCGCCAAAGTAAATGAGCCCGTGTCCCGGCGGCACAAACCAAGGCACGTTCTCCAAGCGATATACATAAACCCCGAAGTGACCAGCGAAGAGATACTCAACAACCGTGGCAAATGCCACCACGAGCAAGATTTGAGTACGAAGAATCGGTGAACTCTTCATCAGGGCTAGCAGAAGCAGCGCCCACGTAGCTAGACCGATAAGGCGTTGCGTCGTCAGAGTCGCGCCGCGATCGGCCAGAAGGGCAAGTGGGACCCAGGTCACAACTGCGATTACACCGAGTGCAGCCCTACGCGTTTGCCTCTCCACCTGACAAGATTAGTGATAACTACAGATGCTCGGCGAGCGCGAGGAGTCAAAGTGCAAAAGATTCTTTCTGGAATATCAGGTGGCTGGTGGATGTTCTTTGAAACCTTCTGGGCACTCGTCCTTGGATTTGCACTCTCTGGCGTAGTCCAAGCTTTCGTATCTAGAAAGCGAATGCGAGAATCCCTTGGAGATGACTCAGCTGCCACACTTGTAAAGGCCACCTTCTTTGGAATCGTAAGTTCATCATGTTCGTATGCGGCGAGCGCATTAGCTAAAAGCCTTTTCAGCAAGGGTGCAAACTTCACTGCCTCAATGGTCTTTATGTTTGCCAGTACGAACTTAGTCATCGACATGGGAATAGTTCTTTGGATTTTGATGGGATGGCAATTTGCTCTCGCTGAGCTCATCGGTGGCATAGTCATGATTATTTTGCTCCGAGTATTTATCCCACTCTTTATTTCATCAAAACTTGTTGAAAATGCGCGCAAATCAATGGATTCCGGCCATGAAGAGATGGCGACAAGTAACACGAAGATGAGTTTTTTCAATCGACAAAGATGGAGCGAAGCGGCAGGCTACACCATTGGTGATTTCACCATGCTCCGTATCGAATTAATAGTTGGCTTTCTTGTTGCAGGATTTGCAATGACGTTAGTCCCGATGCGCTTCTGGGAAGCACTCTTTATTCCAGGGTACGGATTCTGGTCAGCCCTCGAAAACGCACTCCTTGGACCGGTCCTCGCATTCATTAGTTTTGTCTGTTCTCTTGGCAACATTCCCCTTGCCGCAGCATTGTGGCACGGAGGAATCTCTTTTGGTGGCGTGATCGCATTTATCTTCGCCGACCTCTTGGCATTCCCGATAGTCATGATCTACCGGAAAATCTACGGTGGCGCACTCGCCCTGCGCCTCGCCTTGGTCTTCTGGCTAGTGATGTCACTGAGTGGGCTAATTACTGAAGGAATTTTTTATCTACTAAACCTAGTTCCTACCGAACACAAAATGGCCGCGATGGGGATGCGTACTTCAACGCTAGTTCTCAATATTGTTGCACTCATTTTGTTAGGAGTGATTATCTGGCTCTACCGGAGTAGAAATCGAGGAGAATCATCGACAGAATTTGCTAAAGATTACGTCTGTGGAATGCAGGTTCGCATCGCCGATGCTCCTGCGAAAGAAGAAGTAAACGGCACGATGTACTATTTCTGTATGGACGGATGCCGCGAGGCATTCGTGAAAAATCCAGAGAAGTTTCTCACTCATTAGGATGCATGATGGATTGGTTTGACGAACTAATTATCTCTGAAGGCCCGCCTTACTGGTCGCTGGGTGTGCGACACGTAGATAATGAAGAGTGGCTCGTTAATCCGTCTGATCTTGAAATACGCCTGGCTGAGAAACGTCGGCTCTGGAAAGTTTCTCCGAGCGCCGTCTACGCCAAGCACGAGAGCGCAACTCCATCAGCAGCTGTTGAACACCTCGAACTGTGGATCTCTACACACTTCCCGAGTCGGCGACTCTCAGAGCGATTTGAACCCTCCCTTGAATGGATGGCGCAGAACACTGCAGAAGATCTTATTCTTCTTGAACGTCAATCTGATGGCTGGGTTGTTACGGAAGGATCACTCTCCTTTGGTTTCTCGTGGAGCATTGAGGAGAAGATTGGGCTCCCAATGGACTCAGTGCACCAACCTGTTGCGCACTACCAAAATGAAATTGCAGAGAAAGTTAATCAGTTGTTCGACCGCATGCCCGAAGGTCGCACCATCGCGCGACGAAACCTCGGCCTCACCGATTCGCCAGAGCTTCACTTAGCACCCGACCGGGTTCGCAATACTGGTGTAATCAATGATCCAGGCCAAGAAATCTACTTACGAAGTGAACGACAAACACTTCGTAAAATTGGTGCACATATGCTCTTCACCATTCACAGCGAGGTGGCGCCTCTTGCTCTTACAGCTACCTATCCGGCTCTGCGCAAAGGGCTCACACTCTGGATCCGCTCCTGGGATGAGAAAATGCTTGCCTATAAGAATTCGGCAGACCGAACGCGTTTGCCGGCACTTGAATGGCTTGCGGCCCAGGAGTAACGAGTACTCTGACGGATTATGCGAGCAATCCTCTTTGAAGAATTCCAGGGACCCATTCAAATCCGTGAGGTGCCCACACCGTCACCAGTGAGTCATGGCGCCGTTATAAAAGTGGAAGCAACCGGACTCTGTCGCAGCGATTGGCATGGCTGGATGGGCCACGACGACGATATCCACCTTCCCCACGTCCCCGGGCACGAGTGGGCTGGCGTTGTCGCCGAAGTAGGTA
>CAEZZQ010000015.1_pt1 | contig 19480 bp, 16 predicted proteins | sample 7266711 | NCBI WGS metagenome assembly CAEZZQ01 (sample SAMEA6813964, study PRJEB35770) | freshwater metagenome | biome: Freshwater; feature: Freshwater reservoir; material: water | place: Czech Republic | collected 2016-08-15 | depth 30m m
ATCATGATCGGTGCGCGCGATATGGCGTTCCCTCGCCTTAACGCGCTCAGCTGGTGGTTGCTCTTCACTGCCATACCAGTGCTCTGCTCTGCCTGGTTCTTCGGTGGCATCCCTACCGGCTGGACTGCTTACGCTCCCTTAAGCGTGCAAGCCGGCGGCGGCATGAATGCCTTTATCGTCACCATCATCATCTTTGCAATCTCCTCTGCTATCGCCGGTGCGAATATCACTACGACCGTTGTAGCGATGCGCGCAAAGGGTATGAAGTGGAATCGAGTTCCTATTTTCGTTATCGGAGCAACGATGAGCGTGGCGCTGGCAATCCCAGCTTTCCCTTCGTTCATGGCTTCGCAAATGATGGCCGGCTTCGATCGCACGATCGGAACACATTTCTACGATGCAGAGTTCGGTGGCAGCGGTTGGCTCTACGCGCACCTCTTCTGGATCATGGGCCACCCAGAGGTATACGTCATCTTGATTCCAGGCGTTGCCATTCTGATGGAAATCGCACCGGTCTTTGCTCGCTCACCACTCTTCTCGTACACCACCGCAGTGGTGGGCTTCGCGGGAATCGTGGGGCTTAGCGTGCTGGTCTGGGCGCACCATATGTACATCTCAGGATGGATGCCTAGCTTGAACGGTCCATTCATGGTGACTACCGAAATGATTTCGATACCGACGGGTCTGCTCTTCCTAGTCTTACTGGGCACCATCTGGCGAGGTAGACCGTGGATGAAACTTCCGATGCTTGGCGTTTACGCCCTCATTTGGAACTTCCTCATAGGTGGCATCACCGGCATCTACCTTTCAGATGTGCCAGCTGATGATTACTTGCACGGTTCTATGTTCGTGACGGCACACTTCCATTACACGTTGATGGGTGCCGCACTTACCGGAGCTATCGCAGGTCTTGCTTACTGGTTCCCGAAGATGACCGGTCGCATGCTCGACGAGCGCTCTGGTTACATCTCCTTCTGGATGGTGCAGATTGGTTTCCAAGTGCTCTTCCTCGGCATGTTCGCCGCGGGTTCACAAGGACAACCTCGCCGCGTAGCTGATTACGAGCAAGTCTTCGCTACCTCGGATCTCATTAGCACCATCGGTGCGTACTTAGTGGGAATCGGCATGATCGTGCTTCTCTACTCCGTGATTCACTCATGGCGTAAGGGCAAGATCGCTCCGATGAATCCATGGGGTGCAAAGACGCTCGAATGGACGGTCCCTTATCCGATCTACTTGGAAAACTTCCATGAGGCACCTGTCGTGACAAGCGATCCATACGGCTACGGAAGGAGTGAGAAATGAGCACATCAACCGAACACGTAATGCATCATGATGCACCTGAAGTTGTAGGTCGTCGCGAGCGCCTTGGCGTTCGTCTGATTATCGTGGCAGACGGTGCCTTCGTCTTCTCGATGATCTTCTCCTACTTCTACCTACGTAACTTGAACGTGAACAATGGATGGCTTCCTGCAGATGGCCATACGTTCACTGTTTCATCTGGCTGGTTGTTGGCGCTGCCATTTATCATCGCGGCCATCACTCATAACCTCGGGCAGAAGCGAAGCGAGAGCATGGGGACTCTTTCCATCATCTCTTTCGTGGTTCTAGCAATTGGTCTTGTGATGCAATGGAATCAACTTTCCCATATGCCATTCATGCTCGCTGAGGAAGGTGGCTTTGAAGGTGCATACGCATCGATGGCCTTCTTCCTGGGCGGCGCCAACCTGCTCCACTACGTGCTCGGTGCTTTCGTAGCTCTCGGTATCGTAATCCGCACAAAGCGCGGATCCTCTACCGGCATTCACGAGACATGGCGTTTACGTACCGCAGGTTCGTGGTTCACCTGGCTGGCGATTTCGGCGGTTGCTTGTGCAATCACCACTTCATTCGCTGCTGTATAAATCTAAAAGAAAAAGAGAGGGCGCCCCTGAAGCGCCCTCTCTTTTTTTGTTCCGGATGTATTAAGCCGCTAGTTCGTAAGAATCTGGACGCTTAGCTAGTCGGTGAATGCTTGCGTAGAGCACGGTAGAGAGGATGACAACCGGAACGATCGCGATTGCTGATGCTTGAAGAATGCTCATGGTTGCTCCTTTGCTAAGAAACCCTGGTGGTTTCGATGACGTAAGGAGAACATTTCAAAATCTGAGAACGGTGAGTAGAGCCTGTCTCGTTTCTCAGGGCACCCTGTGAACTTTCGCAGAGTGAACTCTCTGAGAAACCTACTTATCTAGATTAAATGTGAGTTGGGTAATGGCGGCGAGTACCGCTCCTACACTCCAGGTGGGCTCTTCCGGAGCCGCCAGGTTCTTCTGTCCATCCTCAGTTAAATACGCTTTGAGCGCCGCTGGGATATCACCCTGGGACGTCTTTGGAGATCCAAGATCGAGCCAACGCCACGTGGAATCTGGACCGAGAATGATGACCAGATCTGAGTGCATCATGTCGTAGGTATCACTCTTGCCGGTCTGCCAATCCTTCGGCAGTGTTGCCATGTCTGCTGCGCTAAATACTTCTTTCTTGGCTGGTGCACCAAAGTACTTCCACAGCGCAGCTAACGATTGGGTGCTCCCGCCGGCCATAATCCAACTCTTCTCATTGAAGAGCGCTTGGTAAGCCGCAAGACGGGGGGCGGTGTCGCGCTCGCCATCTACGGATACTTCCATCACCGCAACTTTGCTGGCGAGACCAACGGCAGATAGGGCGCGGGCAATATCGCGCATATTGACCGTAGTCATCGGACAAATCTCGTGGCACGAGGTGAGGAAATTGGTAATCACCACATACTTTCCAGCGAAGTCAGCCAATGTGAATGCTTCACCAGTGGAATCAAAGAGCGGGAGGGCAAGCACATCAGCCGGCAACTTCTCATTGAGAAAAGAACCGCCACCCGGGGCCGCCGTTGCCATGCCTGGAGCCAAAGATGGAACTGGCATGGCGCTATGGTCCATCTTCATGTCGGCAGCTGCACTGTCGGCGTTAGATGAAGTGGATGACGCACAACCAGCGAGCAGGGCCATAGAGGTGATTACGGCGGCTGTGAGCGCTGTTCTTTTCATGCTTGAATTTTAGTTGGATAAGTGGAGAATCCCTAGGCAATTGAGGCGTTAATCCGACATGATGACCGAATGAACAATTCAGCCATTCCTGGATCTTGGAAATCGCCACTCTCTGCCGCCATGCTCGCTGGCGCTGCCACCAGTATCGGATACACACAAGTGGCCGACGGGGAGCTCTATTGGGACGAGATAAGGCCACATGAGGGTGGACGGCGCGTTGTGGTCAGTCGCCAGGGTGATTTCCTGCCGGCACCATGGGATGCCAAAAGTTCCATCTTGGAATACGGCGGCTTGAGTTGGCTCGTGATCGAGCGGGGTGGCTCTCCTGCGTTGGTCTTCTGTAATAAGAGCGATCAACGACTCTATCTACTTGAAGCAAATAGTGAGCCCATCGCTCTTACGCCAGAACCGAAAGAGGCTCGTTCGCATCGTTACGCCGGCATGCTTCAAGTGGGGAATGAAATTTGGTGCATTCGCGAAATTGTGGAGGGACACGATTGCCAGCGCGATTTAGTTGCCATTAATTTCTACGGAAAACTTCGTGTACTTGAATCGTCATCACATTTTTACATGCATCCACGACTCTCACCTGACGGTAAGCACCTCACGTGGATGGCGTGGGAGCACCCACAAATGCCTTGGGACGGAACCGAACTTCGCATAGCCGATATTTCTAAGGGTGAATTAACGAATATTCGCACGCTCGCCGGATCCACCGAGGAATCGATTCTGACCCCCGAGTGGGCAAACAACAGCGAGCTCTACTACATCTCGGATTCTTCGGGATGGTGGAATATTTGGAAGCTCTCACTCGATGGAGCCAAGGAGCACATCGTTGAAGAGAGTGCCGAGTGGGGTATGCCGATGTGGCAAATAGGCCAACGGTTTATTTCGGTATTAGATGATGGGCGATTACTCTCCATCCACGGAACTCCGGATAATCAGCGAGTCGTCATTGTCGATCCGAAGAGCAAGTCATGTACTGATGTAGCTTCGCCGTTTACTGCCTTCAATGCGACGCAATCAATCGATGGCGATAAGGCGTACATCATCGCCGGCGGCGCCAAGTCGCCCACAGCATTGGTCGAAATCGATCTTGCAACTGCAAAGGTGGTCAACACCATTTGGGAGACCACACTGCCGGTTTCTGCCGAATACCTCACCACGCCACGAGCAATAACCGTGCCAGGGAAAAACGGACGTTTGGTACATGCGATCTTGCATCCGCCGCAGAATCCGGAGTACTCCGCAAGTGGGGCAGTGCCCTTGCTCGTCACTGCGCATGGCGGACCAACTTCGCAAGTGTCTGCTACCGCCAAATTGAGTTTCGCTTATTACACCTCGCGTGGAATTGCTGTGGTCGACGTCAATTACGGCGGCTCCACTGGTTATGGCCGTGAATATCGCAACGCCCTCCGTGGTCAATGGGGCATTATGGATTACGAAGACGTCCTCTCTGTCGTTGATGCACTGGTAGCCGATGGCACCGCAGATAAATCAAAAGTAGTGATCAAGGGTGGCAGCGCCGGCGGCTTTACTGTGCTGAACGCACTCGTGATGGGTGATGTCTTCGCGGCTGGAGCTTCTTATTACGGCGTTGCCGATTGCGAGACCCTGGCTACCGATACTCACGATTTCGAATCGCGTTACCTTGATTCTCTCATCGGGCCATACCCCGAGCGAAAAGATCTCTATGTGGAACGGTCGCCCATCACACATGCTGAGCGACTCTCTGCTCCCCTGATCATCTTCCAGGGGCTCGACGACAAGGTGGTACCGCCCGCACAGTCCGAAGCATTTAGAGATGTCTGCGTGCGCAAGGGAATCAAGCATCGTTACATTGCTTACGAGGGCGAAGGACATGGTTTTATCAAGGCCACTTCGATCATCGATAGCCTGGAGAGCGAACTTACTTTCTACGGCGAAGTACTCGGCTTCACCCCAGCGCTCTAGTTCGGTCGCTTCCAGTCATACTCGCGCTCCACGCGAGCAATACGAACTCGGTACTCGCCGTAGAACTTTTCGCGACCCAGTTGCTGAGCTTCTTGATGCTCGCTGACTTCGCGCCATGTCTTTACTGCTTCTTCATTTTCGAAATAAGCGATCGTGACGCCTTCCCGAGTCTCCGGGTCGCGGAAAGAGTCAGAGTCGAGAAAACCTGGAATCTCTCTCACCATTTCTGACATGAGATGACTCCATGTCGCATACTCCTCGTGATCGCTATCGCGACGAGTAGAAGTAAATATCACGGCTATATAGCTCATATCGACGTGACCTCTACTGGAGAAGGAGGGTATCTAAGCCGCGGATAAGACCTTTTTGTTTAATGACTGCGCGCGCCGCAAGGAGCGTGCCATCTACATAAGGTGCTGGAGAACTCCCGGCATCAAAGCGAATAGAAAGACGTTGCTCCGGGAGACCAAAAATTACTTCAGTGGAAACAACGAAACTCGGTTGGCGAATCGAGTGCACTCGGGTGCCATCGATATCTGCGCCGCGTGCTTCCTTTGGGCCAGCGATATCAGCAACTTCGACGCCGATCGCTGGGCGATGTACTGCGCTAAGTTTTTCAGCTAATTCGCGTGCAGTACCACTCGGCACATCAGGCTTCGTGAAACTTGCGTAGTCGATGACTTCCCATTGTGGAAGGTGCTTTGCAACCATCACGGCTGCTGCTTGTGCCAACGCTGCCGTGATTGCAAAGTTTCCGGAACCCACAACTCCAACTCCAGCTTTCTTCGCCGCTTCATCGACTTGGTCGTAGTCAGCGCCGGTAAGTCCCGAAGAACCCACAATCACATGGACGCCACGAGCGATAGCTGCCAAGGTATTTGCCTTAACGGTTGCATGGCTGGTGTATTCGATCATTACATCGACACCATCGAGTGCATCGTTAATATCAGCGAACACAGGAACGCCCCAATTTCCCGCACCGAGTGCTTCACCAAGATCCCCACCTGCGCTTTTACGTGCAACTGCAGAAATTAACTTGAGATCTGAACTTTCATGAATGGCGTGAGCCAGGGCGACTCCGGTCCAACCGGTAGCTCCTGCGAGGCAAATATTGATCATGCGGGCAGTCTGCCACGAGCGTAAAATGTGCGTGTAAAACACGCTGGTAAAGAGCAGCGCAAAGCCACGGTAGACTTAGGTCAGTTGGAGCATCCGCTTCAAAAGAACTTCCCTGAACGCTTCGTGCGTTTACTTGCGAGTCTTGGCAACATCTTGGTCGAAGTTGGGCCATTTCGGGACGCGCTTGTCGTCCCGTTAGGTGTACTTGTCCATGTCATTCTTCAAACTCGGTGTTAATCCTGCGCTCGTAAAGGTCCTCAAGGCCGGCGGGATCCTCGAACCGTTCCCCATCCAAACTGCCACCCTGCCCGATGCCATCGCTGGCCGGGACGTACTCGGTCGCGGTCAGACCGGCTCCGGTAAGACCCTTGCCTTCGGCCTCGCAATGCTCACCCGCCTTGCTGGACGCCAAGCTAAGGCACACCAACCACTCGCACTGATCCTGGCTCCTACTCGTGAACTCGCGATGCAGATCAACGACACCTTGCGCCCACTCAACCAATCACTGGGTCTTGATTCACGCCTCATCGCTGGCGGTATGCCGTACGGACAACAAATCCAGGCACTTCGCAAAGCGGTCCCAATTCTGGTTGCCACCCCTGGTCGTCTCATGGACTTGATCAAGCAACGCGAAGTACGTCTTTCAGATGTTGAAATCGTCATCCTTGATGAAGCCGATCAGATGGTCGACATGGGCTTCCTTCCAGTCGTGAAGGAAATCCTCGATCAAACAAAGCCAAATGGCCAACGCCTGCTTTTCAGCGCAACTCTTGATGGTCCAGTTGAGCAACTTGTTCGCAAGTACCTTCGTAACCCAGTGGTGCACTCAGTAGATTCCGACAAGGCATCTGTTGACACCATGGATCACCATGTTCTTGTTATCGATCCGCTCGATAAAGATAAAATCACTACGCAGCTTGCTGCTCGCGATGGTCGCACTATTCTCTTTGTGCGCACACAACACGGTGCTGACAAGCTTGCTAAGAAGCTTGCAGATCGCGGTGTGCCCGTGGGTTCACTTCACGGTGGAAAGTCACAAGCTGTACGTACGCGTACTCTTGCGGCCTTCAAGTCCGGTGAAACTAACGCACTTGTGGCAACGGATGTGGCCGCTCGCGGTATTCACGTTGATGGTATTTCACTTGTAGTGCACGTAGATGCACCCACTGATCCTAAGGATTACTTGCACCGTGCTGGACGTACCGCACGTGCTGGTGAGTCAGGAACAGTTGTCACGCTCACCACTTCTAATCAACAGAAGACGATTCGCGGGCTCACTACTCGTGCTGGCGTTAACGCAGCATTTGTTCGCGTGAAGCCACATGCACCTGAACTCAACTCCCTCTTCGGCGCACAAGAGCCAAGTGGCACCCCATGGGTTGCTCCGGTCTTTGCAGATAAGAGCGAAGGTCGTCGTTCAGGTGGCGGTCGCCCCGCGGGTCGCTCCAATTCAAGTGGTCGTCCCGGCGCTTCAGGTGGTCGTCCCGGCGCTTCAGGTGGTCGTCCCGGTGGACGCCCAGGCCAATCAAGTGGAAAGTCACGCCCACGTCCCGAGAGCCGTCGCCAACGCCCTCGCTAAACTTTCGAGAGAGCGCGAGAATTTGGTCTTGCGCGAGAACGTCAGCGAAGGGAGACCATGACAACGCGAGTCTTTGTTGTGGATGACCACGAGTTGGTGCGTAAAGGCTTAATCGATCTCATCAACTTTGAAGACGATCTCATTGTTGTCGGTAGCGCAGGAAGTTGTGCTGAGGCTAAAGCAACTTTTAAGACTTTAGATTTTGATGTCGCGGTTCTTGACGTTCGCCTTCCAGATGGAAGCGGTGTAGAACTCTGCCGAGAAATTCTGACTAATTGTTCTGAAGTTAAGGTACTCATGCTGACCTCGTTCTCCGATGACGAAGCACTTCTCGGCGCCATTTTGGGTGGCGCCAGTGGTTTCGTCATCAAGGATATTAAGAATTTGGAATTACTCGGTGCTATCCGTCAAGTTGCATCGGGTGAATCCCTGCTCAGCACCGCATCAGTTTCTGAAGTCACCTCACGACTACGCAGGAATAATAATCCTGCGAGCGAAATCTATGAACTGACAGATCAAGAGCAACGAGTCCTGGAATTTATTGGTCAAGGTATGACAAATCGCGAGATTGCATCCACGATGTTTTTGGCCGAGAAGACCATCAAGAATTACGTATCATCGCTTCTTCGCAAATTGGGGCTAGAACGCAGAACGCAAGCCGCAGGTCTCGCAGTCCGCCTCGGGGTAGATAGGCACTAGAGACTGCCCTGCCATACAGCTTTAGTTCCCGCCGATCCCATACCAAAGATTTCAAAACTGCCTTGTCGCTCTAAGGCTCTACTCTCCAAATTGAGTAGTCCACTTTTGCGATGACTTGCTACAAAACCCTTGCCATTATCGGTAACAGTTACCACGCAGTAAGTTTTGTTGGTGGAAAGAAGTAGCGAGATATCTGTCGCTCCGGCATGACGAATAGCGTTAGTAATCAGTTCCCGGATTACCGGAATAATATGAGCAGCAAGCTCAGGACTCACTAAGACATTTACTGGGCCTTCAAATTCGCAACGTATCTGGAAACCTGCACTTGAGTGAAGCGCATCTACCTCTCTCATGACTTGTGATCGAATATCCAAGAGCGGCAAAGCTGCTTGAAGCTCGAAAATAGTATTCCTAATTTGCGAAATTGTATGGTCCAGATTGTCGACGCTCTCTTGAACTCTTTCTGCGTCATCAACTGCCAAACTGCTTCGCTTGCCTAGAGTTTGCAACATCATCCCAGTAGCAAAGAGTCTCTGTATTACCAAATCATGAAGATCTCTTGCGATCCTCTCTCGCTCCGCGAGCACACTCATTTGGCTCTGTGCGAAATGCCCACGGTAACTATCAATGGCGACCCCGGCGGCCGACGCTAAAACAATAACGAGTTGTTCATCTTCTTCAGTGAATTCCTTTCCATTGCGCTTTTGTGTGAGATAGAGGCTTCCATACACCTCATCTCGAATTCTGATAGGTACACCCAAAAAACCAGCCATTGATGGATGACCTTCAGGAAATCCCACCGATGCTGGATGCTCTCGGATTTCCTTTACGCGCAGTGGCTGAGGATGCTCAAGTAGATGACCAAGAAGACCCTTTCCTTCTGGAAAGGAGGCAATCTCGTCGGCACTTTCTTCGCTAATGCCCACGTAGGTAAATTCTTCAAGAGTTCCGTCTAGACCCAACGCTCCGAGAGCGCCGTACATGCAGTCGACAATCAGAACCGCGTTCTCCACGAGACGCCTCAACGAGGTCTTGAGATCCTCTCCTCTCGCCACATCCATCACGGCATCAGAGAGCGCCACCAAGCGATTATCGTCCACGTTCACAGTCCCAGTCTGCCCACAATGGTGACTATTAACTAACTTCTCATCGATGCGGAGGGGCGCACGTAGTACTTCCAGGCTACAAAAGCTCCTACGAGGGCAAAGACTCCTACTCCGACGAAGAAACTCTGTGGAGCTACAAAGGAGAGTAGGACACCAAAGATGAAGGGCCCAAAGGCAGCAATGGCTCCGGTCCATCCAATGACGCCCCCAGCTTGGCGGGGTGGAAAGATCATCGGCATCTGTTTGAACGTGCTCGCATTACCTACGCCAGCAAAGAAGAAGATCGCCATCATGCCCCAAAAGAAGTTCATGAAGTCATCGCTAGTGCCAGGTGAGAGTTGTCCCGACGTATATAACGCAGACCCTGCGATCCCTAGGCCCGAAACGAACGTAAGAATTCCGCCGCCTAGGCGATCGGCAACTGGTCCACTGATTACGCGCGCCGCCGATCCGACCAATGGGCCAAAGAACGCGTACTTAACCGGATCAGGCGCATTTGCAAAGTCACCATAGAGATTCTTAATAAGGAGCCCGAATTGGCCAGCAAGACCAGAGAACGTTCCAAATGTCATCATGTAGAGCAACGTCATTAACCAGGTGTCCTTGTTCCGAAAGATGTCTAGTTGATCTCGTACCCCTCTGGATGTCACCGGAACGCTCTGCAACATCTTCCAAGCCATCAATACAGCAACCAGCACAAATGGCACCCAAATCAAACCAGCATTCTGATACCAAACGTCCTTACTAATTCCTTTGGCTTTATCAACAAAATGCTGAGGGGCTCCTAACGTCGCACCGAACATTGCCGAACCAACAAGAATGGGTGTAAAGAATTGGATAACACTTGCGCCAAAGTTTCCGATTCCTGCCTGCACGCCAAGCGCTAAACCTTGTTTAGATTTTGGAAAGAAATACGAAGTGCTCGGCATGAAGCCGGAGAAGATTCCCCCACCAATGCCAGAGAGAAATGCCAGCAGCATTAATGCGAAGTAGGGAGTTGCCGGAGAGCGAACGGCAAAGGACCATCCAATAAGCGGCAAGAGTAAGAGCGCTGTTGAAAAAGTAACTAGTTTGCGGGTACCCAAGATGGGAGGCAAGAACATCCAGATGAGGCGAAGCCCGCCACCTGCCAAGCCAGGCATAGCGGCCAGCCAGTAAAGCTCCTTCTTGCTGAGGTCGAAGCCAAGGTTATTGAGTTTGGGCGCTAATGCTGAAACTAAAAACCAACTCATGAATCCAAGAGTCAATGCATATGTAGTAATCCATAGAGTTTTCCAAGAGATTCTCGAGTCCCACTGCCCGTCAACATTCGGATCCCATTCCTTAATCCATTCGGACGAGTTCTTTTGATTTCTTTGATCTGTTGAGGACATTTTAGACTCCATTCGTTTGTACTGGGTGGTAATCAATTCGATGCTCTAAATCAGGTGATGCTTGATGGAGCATTTTGACAATGACGAAATGCATCCACAGTATTGCTACAAGAGTGAGCAGAAAGAGCACGATAAAGGTCGACTGCGGCAATCCAGTGAGACCGCGCATAGAGACAAAGAACGGTGGGAGTAAGAATCCGCCAAGTGCCCCGAGAGTCCCCACTAAGCCACCGACAGCCCCCACGTCATGGGGAAAATACTCTGGTATGTGCTTAAAGACTGCAGCTTTTCCTATTCCCATGGAGCATCCCACTACAAAGAGAATTAACGTGAAGGGAAGTACGCCAAGGTGGTAGGGCAACACCGACTTTGCCCCCTCTGGAGTGTTGAGCACTATGTATCCAAATGGTGCCGCCAAGAGGGCGAGCGATACGAGCATCGAAATGAACGTGGCATACATCAGCCGTCGGGCTCCGATTTTGTCGGAGAGATAGCCACCGAGTGGACGTAGTAGTGAGGCAGGGAAGATGAAGAGAGCGGTGAGCAGTGCTGCATCATGAAGGTTTAAACCGTATACCGAAACATAATATTTTGGCATCCATGAGGCAAGCGCAACGTATGCGCCAAAGACAATGACGTAGTAGAAGCTAAAGCGCCACACTTGCATGTACTTCAAAGGTGCAAACATTTCTCGGAGTGGGCGAGAAGGTTGAATATTGATTGAGTCTGCAGGAGTGAGGAACATGATGGCAAAGGCGGTAAGGACTAGTAGCACCGCGTAGAGAGCGGGGACGAAACGCCACCCACCGGGGATAATTCCTCCGATGTAAGAAGTTCCAATAGTGGCGGAAATGACTGCAGGGCCGATAAATTTTGTTGCAGAGGCGCCCACATTCCCAGCGCCAAATACACCTAAGGCAAACCCTTGACGCTCCCTCGGAAACCAATGCGAATTCCAAGCAATACCGACGCTAAATAGATTTCCTGCAAATCCCACAAAAAAAGCAAGAACTAATAGCCAGTGATAATTGAGGGTCATGTGTGCTAATAGATATGAAGGAATCGCAGTCAGAAGCAACATAACTACCGTGACACGCTTTCCGCCAATTCGATCAGCGAGCACGCCAAGTAGAAGTCGCCAGATAGCCCCATTGAGAATGGCAACAGAGGAGAGCCACGCTAATTGAGAATCTGTAAGGCCAAATTCCTTCTGTATCGGAATGCCTAGAACACCAAACATGAGCCAGACTGCGAACATCAACGTAAAAGCAAATGTCGAGAGAGTGAGAACTCGACCAGCCCCGCGTGCCATGATTCCTCCACTTCGTCTTAGTGAATTCAGTTTCTCAAGGCTCGTTCTGCGTCCAATAGGGTCTTAAGTCCCGTCTTCCCTTCGCAGCTCAAGTAGGGTCTTTAGACCCTTATTTCACTGAGTACCTCCCCTAGATAATGAATTCATGATGAGAGCAAAAGTTTCTACCTATGATTTCGAAGACTCACTTGTTAATTTAGGTAGGTTCTTCACCAAAGGTGAAACTTCCTCCGACCTTCGATCGATTACCAAGAGTGGAGGTCGTGAGGGCGATGTCTTCTACCGTGATAGATGGAGCCACGACAAAGTTGTTCGTTCCACACATGGAGTTAATTGCACCGGCTCATGCTCATGGAAGGTCTATGTAAAAGACGGCATCATCACCTGGGAGACACAGCAAACAGATTATCCATCTGTAGGTCCGGACTCCCCCGAGTATGAACCCCGAGGTTGTCCTCGAGGAGCAGCATTCTCTTGGTATACCTATTCACCTACCCGCATCCGATTCCCCTACATTCGTGGTGTTCTTCTCGAGCTCTATCGAGAGGCTAAGCACCGCTTACACGACCCAGTACTTGCTTGGGCTGATGTGGTCGACAACCCTGTTTCGCGTCAGACTTATCATCGCGCCCGAGGTAAAGGTGGCTTAGTGAGAGCTAGCTGGGGCGAGGTAGCCGAAATTATCTCTGCCGCTCATGTGCACACCATTAAGAAATATGGTCCCGATCGAGTCTTTGGCTTCTCCCCCATCCCCGCCATGTCAATGGCATCCCATGCAGCTGGCGCGCGATTCATTTCTCTCCTTGGCGGAGCGATGCTCTCTTTCTACGACTGGTATGCCGATCTCCCGGTTGCCTCTCCTCAAGTATTTGGCGATCAAACTGACGTTCCTGAGTCGGCGGATTGGTTTAACGCTTCCTATCTGATTATGTGGGGCTCGAATGTTCCCGTCACGCGCACCCCCGACGCGCACTTCATGACTGAAGCGCGTTATCGGGGACAGAAGGTGGTGGCCATCAGTCCTGACTATGCAGACAATACGAAGTTTGCAGACGAATGGGTCGCTCCGCATCCAGGAACCGATGGCGCCCTCGGCATGGCAATGGGTCACGTTATTCTGAAAGAATTCTTCATTGAGAAAGAAACACCTAGGTTTACCAACTATGTGAAGAAATATACAGATCTTCCATATCTCGTTTCGTTACGTGAAAAAGATGGTGCATGGATTCCAGATAAATTCTTGGTAGCTTCGGACTTGAGCGATTCCTCTGAAGGTGCAAAATTCAAGACGGTCGTTCTCAATTCTGCTACCGGCGAAACGTATACGCCCAATGGGTCGCTTGGACATCGATATAACGACGAGTCAATGGGTAAGTGGAATCTTGATCTCGAGGGTGTGGACCCGACACTTACTTTGATCAATTCAGCGAACTCCACGGCCTTAAAGGTAGCTATGCCTCGTTTTGATATGGGTCAAGAGGATTCTGAGGGTGGTGGCGTGCTACACCGCGGAGTTCCAACGATTCGCATCGCTGACCGATACGTAACCACAGTCTTTGACCTCATGTTGGCGCAATATGGAGTAGGCCGCGAAGGGCTTCCAGGAGAGTGGCCCACCGATTACACAGATCCTCTTCCATACACACCCGCTTGGCAAGAAACAATTACTAACGTTCCAGCGCAGCAAGTTATTCGAATCGCTCGCGAATTTGCACAAAACGCAGACGAATCTGAAGGCCGTTCGATGATTCTTCTCGGTGCAGGAACTAATCATTGGTTTCACTCAGACACCATGTATCGCACTTTTCTCGCACTCGTCACACTCACCGGATGTCAAGGCGTCAATGGTGGCGGCTGGGCGCACTATGTCGGTCAAGAGAAGTGCCGTCCGGTAACGGGTTGGGCGCAGCTCGCCTTTGGGGCTGATTGGTCTCGTCCAGCTCGCCAGATGATCGGTACTGCCTTTTGGTATGTATCGACTGATCAATGGCGCTATGACGCGCTTAAATCAGAACTTTTGGCGACGCCTCTCGGTGAAGAGCGTTTCGCCGGTATGACCGGTGTCGACATTCTCGCAAAATCTGCGCGGATGGGTTGGATGCCCTCATACCCTTCACTCAATCGAAATTCGCTCGACCTAGTAGATGAAGCACGTGAGTTGAGTATCGAGCCTGCGCAACATGTCGTTAACGAATTGAAGAGTGGCGATCTCAAGTTTGCTATCGAAGACCCCGATGCAGAGGAGAACTGGCCACGAGTCTTAACTGTGTGGCGGGCTAATATTCTTGGCTCATCTAGTAAGGGGAATGAGTACTTCCTCAAGCATTTACTTGGCACCGATAACTCTGTGCGCGCTGAGGAAAACGACGAAGGAAACCGTCCTCGCGATGTGAAGTGGCACGAGAATGCACCAGAGGGCAAGCTGGATTTACTTGTTTCCATCGACTTTAGAATGACGAGCACAGGGCTCTTTGGAGATATTTTGCTCCCAGCCGCTACTTGGTATGAGAAGCATGACCTCTCAAGTACAGATATGCATCCATTCGTTCATGCATTCACACCAGCCATTAAACCTCCATGGGAAACCAAGACTGACTACGACATTTTTCAAATGCTCGGACGAGAAGTTGCTCAACTTTCACATGGCCATTTAGACGAACGTGAAGATCTAGTAGTTGTTCCGCTTATCCATGACACTCCTGATGCGATGGCTAACCCAAGTGGAATTGTGGCTGATTGGAAAGAGGGCCAAATTGAGCCAATTCCAGGGGTGACAATGCCCAAACTCATCGTCGTGAAGCGCGACTATCGCCAAATCGGCGAAAAGATGGGCGCTTTAGGCCCACTTGTTGATCAACTCGGCACCAACACCAAGGGTGTGCCCGTGTCCGTTCTTCCAGAAATTGAATTACTCCGCCACTCAAACGGAGTTATCTCCCATGGAATTGCCGCCGGGCGTCCATCGCTTGCTCGTGACGTAGACGCCTGCGAAACGATTCTGGCGCTCTCTGGAACCACAAATGGCAGGGTGGCAGTCGCAGGGTTCCGAGCATTAGAGCTCCGCACAGGACAGAAGCTCACGGATCTCGCACTTGATAACGAAGGAAAGAGAATTACTTTCGCAGATACCCAGGCAAGACCAGTGCCGGTTATCACTAGCCCCGAGTGGTCTGGTTCAGAACACGGTGGTCGGCGATACACCGCCTTTGCGATCAACGTAGAGCGACTCAAGCCATGGCACACACTTACAGGTCGTCAACATTTCTTTATCGACCACGATTGGATGACCGAACTTGGTGAGCAACTACCAATATTTCGTCCTCCACTGAATATGCATCGAATTTTCGGATCACAAGCAGAGGGTTTGGAGAAGGAAGTGACCGTTCGGTATTTAACACCACATTCAAAGTGGTCAATTCACTCTGAATATCAAGATAACCTCTTCATGCTCTCGCTCTCGCGCGGCGGTCAAGAAATATGGATGAGCGTTGAGGATGCCGATGCTATAGGTGTCGTTGATAACGAGTGGATCGAGGCATACAACCGAAATGGAGTGGTTGTAGCTCGTGCGTGCGTATCCCACCGTATGCCTAAAGGAACAGTCTTCATGTATCACGCTAAGGACCGTGTGGTTGATGTTCCTTTAGCAGAAACCTCTGGAAAGCGCGGCGGAATTCACAACTCGCTTACTCGACTCATCCTCAAGCCAACACATCTCATTGGCGGATATGCACAGCTAACTTTCGCCTTCAACTATCTCGGACCTACCGGGAACCAGCGTGATGAAGTCACCGTAATTCGTCGACGTTCACAAGATGTGGAGTACTAATGAAAGTTATGGCCCAAATGGGCATGGTAATGAATCTGGATAAATGCATCGGATGCCATACCTGCTCGGTGACTTGCAAACAAGCTTGGACTAATCGCACTGGTCTCGAATACGCGTGGTTTAACAATGTCGAGACGCGTCCCGGCCAAGGGTATCCACGCCGATATGAAGATCAAGAGAAAGCCAAGGGTGGCTGGATACGGAATTCACGAGGTCGACTCAAACTTAAGGGAGGCAGCAAGGCTCGGCGCCTACTTTCCATCTTCTCGAATCCAAAGATGCTCAATATTAAGGATTACTACGAGCCATGGACCTACGAGTACGACAATTTGATTACCGCTCCCCTAGGACAACAAACGCCCGTAGCGCGTCCAAAGTCTCTGCTCACCGGAAAGCCAATGAAGATCGAATGGTCGGCAAACTGGGATGATGATCTGGGCGGTGGACCTGCCAATATTGAGAAGGATCCCATCCTTCAAAAACTTGCTGAAGATGTCACCACAAAGGTGAAACTGGCATTTGAACAAACGTTCATGTTCTACCTTCCGCGAATCTGCGAACACTGCCTTAATCCCGCATGCGTAGCTGCCTGCCCGTCAGGAGCAATGTACAAGCGAGAAGAAGATGGCATCGTGCTAGTCGATCAGCAGCAATGCCGAGGTTGGCGGATGTGCGTCTCTGCCTGCCCCTATAAGAAGATTTACTTTAATCACAAAACTGGCAAGGCCGAGAAATGTACGCTCTGCTACCCAAGATTAGAGCTCGGGCTTCCTACGGTCTGTTCCGAGACTTGCGTAGGACGGCTCCGCTACTTAGGCCTCTTTCTCTACGATGCTGACAAAGTTGCCGAAGCCGCCGCAGTAGAAGATGAGAAAGACCTTTACCAAGCGCAATTAGATTTGCTACTCGAACCAAACGACGAAGCTGTCTTGAAAGCTGCACGTGATTCCGGAATTCCAGAAGATTGGCTGATCGCAGCGCAGAACTCTCCCGTCTATAAACTCGCCAAAGTTTATAAAATCGCGCTACCACTTCATCCGGAGTATCGAACAATGCCAATGGTTTGGTACGTGCCTCCACTCTCGCCCATTGTCGATGTGCTTACCGAGACTGGGCATGACGGCGAGGAAGCGGGAAATCTCTTCGGAGCCATCAATGCACTTCGAATTCCATTGGCCTACCTTGCCGAGCTCTTCTCAGCTGGAGATATCGAGGTAGTTGAAAACACCTTGCGTAAATTATCTGCAATGCGCTCCTACATGCGAGATATCAACTTAGGCCGAGAGCCACGGCCCGAGATTCCTGAGGCCGTTGGCATGGATCAAGAATCAATTTATGAAATGTACCGACTCCTAGCTATCGCTAAATATGAGGATCGGTATGTCATACCTGCCGCTCACGCGGAACAAGCCAAGGATCTTGAGAACATGGGGTGCTCACTCGACGACGTTGATCTTGGAGCCAACTCAAACGGACCCTTTGGCCAAGCCTCAGGAAATCCCGTACCGGTAACGATCGAGAATTTCCATATATTGAAAGATAGGCAGACACAATGAGCAAAGAAAAAGCTCGGGCAGTCTGCGCCTTTGCGCTTATCTATCCCGAAGAGAACTTCTTCGTCAAAGCTAATTCGCTCCAAGCCTTGTCGGATGGAATTACTGCAGATCTGCGCACTCCACTACTTGCATTCTTTGATGAAGTAAGTGAGCTAACCCTCCACGAGCTCCAAAAGCATTATGTGGAGACTTTCGATATGCGAAGAAAGTGTTCGCTATTTCTCACCTCTTGGACACACGGTGATACCCGCAATAGAGGGATGGCGCTGCTCTATTTCAAGCAGCTCTATCAGCGTTGTGGATTGACCCTCTCTGACGAGGAGTTGCCCGATCACTTGGCTGTGGTACTTGAGTTCGCTGCTCTTCAAGATCCAGTTGAAGGCGAGCTTCTTCTTGCCGAACATCATGCTGCTCTTACGCTGATTCTGGATGCTCTCACCAAAGCAAATTCCCCCTATCGACATATTCTCGAATGCGTGACAGTCACGCTTCCAACGATCACTGCGGAGATCGAGGAACGCGCAAAGGCCTTGGCTCTCTCCGGTCCCCCGAAAGAATTTGTTGGCCTCAGTGGCGCCGTCTCTATAGCGCTCGAACCTTTTTCATCACGCAAAACATTTGAGGGAGCACATCGGTGAGCTCCCCAAATATCTTGCTTTGGATCGTATTGCCGTACATGGCTTTTGCCTCTTTCGTGTTGGGGCTGGTGTGGCGCTTCAAATATGACAAATTCAACTGGACAACACGATCGTCACAAATTTATGAAGGTAAGTTGCTTCGTATTGCAGGCCCACTCTTTCACTTAGGACTCTTCGCGGTGATTGGTGGACATGTAGTGGGTCTTCTCATTCCCCAAACATTCACCGATAGATTAGGACTCAGCCATGAGGTTTACCATCTTGGCGCAATCACCATGGGTGGCGGAGCTGGCATAGCCACCTTGCTCGGAATCTCACTTCTTATCTATCGACGTCGGACAACGGCCATGGTCTTTGCCGCGACCACTCGAAATGATAAGACAATGTACATTTTTCTTGTCTCTACATTGTTGGCTGGCTCTAGTGCAACACTTTCGAGTGCGGGCATCATTGGCGAGGAACATAATTATCGTGAAACAGTTGGTCCATGGGTGCGTTCAATTCTTACCTTGAACCCCAATGGTGAATCCATGATGGCTAGCCCGCTGGCATTTCGAATCCACGCCGTAGTAGCCATGTCGCTCTTCATAATTTGGCCCTTCACGCGTTTAGTCCACTCTCTCAGCGCGCCCGTGGGCTACCTCTTTAGACCTTCAATCGTCTATCGCTCTCGTGACAATCAATCCACTTCAGGGAGTAGGCAGGCACGACCAGGATGGGAGAAGGTCAAGTATTAGTCTCCCGTGTCGAATCAATAAACATCTTGGCAGCTCGTAAGAGCGTCATCTCGTCAAAGTGTTTGGCTGTCAACATAGCTCCTACCGGCAAACCATCAATCATTCCGGCAGGTACGGAAATTGAGGGATGCCCGGTGAGATCGGTGACGCAACAATTTTGATAGAACGAAAAAGTTTCGCGACCAATATTCTTTGGATTTCCAGACATCTCCACTGCAATTCCAGCAGGAGCAGTGGTAGGGCAGAGTAAAGCGTCGTATTCATCTAAAATTTTGTCGTAGGCATCAGATACTTGCTTGCGCAAGATATTGGCCAAGCGGTAGAAATCTCCTCCAGTCTCTTCGAAGAATAGATTTCCCACAATTGCGATTAATTTTGTAAGGGGGGATGCTGAACTTCCATTACTTGAAAGACCGTGCACGATCTCGCGCTCTACATTCCCTGTGAAGCTGTATCCCTGTCCGAAGAGCGTCGATTTCAATGCAGTAAGCGAGAGGGCTCCGCCTTCCAGCAGGATAGG
>CAEZZQ010000017.1_pt1 | contig 17738 bp, 16 predicted proteins | sample 7266711 | NCBI WGS metagenome assembly CAEZZQ01 (sample SAMEA6813964, study PRJEB35770) | freshwater metagenome | biome: Freshwater; feature: Freshwater reservoir; material: water | place: Czech Republic | collected 2016-08-15 | depth 30m m
ACGGTGCGCTTTTCGCCCTCTTTAGTTTCATAAGAGCGTTGCTTCAATCGTCCTTGAATGATTACTCGCATGCCACGTTGGAGAGATTCGGCAACGTTCTCTGCTGCTTGGCGCCATACGTTGCACGACAAGAAGAGCGAGTCACCGTCCTTCCACTCATTCGTAGCTTTATCGAGGTAGCGCGGGGTTGACGCAACACGGAACTTTGCGACGGCCGCTCCCGAAGGAGTGAATCGCAATTCCGGATCGTCGACGAGATTGCCAACGATGGTGATGATGGTGTCTCCAGCAGCCATGGCTATTGACTCCCTTCACTAAAGCGCGTCAGCGCATATCTGGACGGATGACTTTGGTGCGAAGTACGGCTTCATTGAGATTAAGTTGGCGATCCAACTCAATAATGGCGGCCGGTTCACAATGCATTTCGATAACTGCGTAGATGCCATCTGGCTTCTTTGCGATTTCGAATGCCATACGGCGACGTCCCCAGATGTCTAACTTATCTACGGCGCCACCGGCGTCTTTCACAATCTTGAGGTATGTCTCAAGGCTTGGTGCCACGGTCTTCTCTTCCAACTCGGGATCGAGAATGACCATCATTTCGTAATGACGCATACCCACCTCCTTCGGACTAAGCGGCCACGGTCTCTCCGTGGCAGGAGGGTGCATCGGGTTTAGGGTACCCCGCACCCCGGGAGCGTCGGAAATCGGCATCCACAGGCTGGAATCCTGCAGACGGTAGGCCGGGCCAGAGGTGGCTCGGGGATGGCTCGGGGATGGCTCGGGGATGGCTCGGGGATGGCTCAGATACCCTCAACCTATGGAGCGACCCACGGCGATCATCGGTGCGGCCCTCGGGGGAGACTCCTTTGAAGACCTCATCGCGCAGGCGGAGGCCACTGGCGCCCAAGCGATCCAAATCTTCCTCGGCGATCCCCAATCGTGGAGCGCGCCAGCCGGCTATCCCGCGCAAGAGCTACGCGCGGCCATGGAGGGGGCTGGGTTGACGCTCTATATCCATGCTCCGTACGTGATCAATGTGGCCACCAGCAATAACAAGGTGCGCATCCCCAGCCGCAAACTTCTTGGCTACACGATGAAGGTGGCCGCTGCCGCCGGAGCTGCCGGTGTGGTGGTCCATGGTGGACATGTGGTGGAAGGTGACGAGTCGGCGCTCGGATACGCGAATTGGGCGAAAGCCCTCACTGAAGTGAGTGCCCTCAATCTTTCAACTCCGCTACTTATTGAAAACACTGCGGGCGGCGAGCGCGCCATGGCCCGACACCTCAACTCAATCGCAGAGTTATGGAAAGTAATCGCTGAATTCGACGCTGGATTTTGTCTTGATACCTGTCACGCGCATGCTGGTGGTTTAAATATGGAGACGCTCGTCGCCGACATTATGTCGATCACTGGTCGCATAGATCTTGTGCACGCGAACGGAAGTCGCGACGAGGCCGGCTCTGGCAGAGATCGTCACGCTAATTTTGGTCAGGGTTTACTGCCTGGAGAAGTGGTAGCACGCATTCTTCATGAGAGTGGCGCACCCGCGATTATTGAAACTCCTGGAAGTAACGAAGACCAAGCAAAAGACATTGCTTTCTTGAAAAATGTATTAGCGGGTATAGCGTGAAAGTCCAACGCATCACTCGTGAAGAGCACACTCGGTTTATTAACCAACAATCAAGTGCTTCTTTCTTGCAACTCCCAGAGTGGGGAGACGTAAAGAAGGAGTGGCGGGCCGAAAGCATTGGTATCTATAAGGAAAATGAGTTGATGGGTGCCGCACTAATTCTGTATAGATCGCTCCCAAAGATCGGTCGTTCCTTTGCTTACATTCCTGAAGGACCAGCACTTTCATCTGGTACACCCTTAGATTCCGAATTACTCAACGCATTGAAAAGTTATGTGAAAAGTGCTGGAGCCTTTCTGCTCCGCATTGGTACCCCACTTCCACTGAGAGATTGGTCGACAGAGCAAATCAAAGATGCGCTCGCGTCTACTGAAGCCACCTCTCTGAGTAACATTCCATCCGACCATGAATACTCTTCAGGAAATGCTGCGGTACACGCTCTCGAAAGTGCTGGCTGGAAAAATATTAATACCAGTGACGGATTTGGCGAGGGGCAACCGAATTTTCTTTTTCAGTTAAATCTTTTGGGTAAAGATCGCGAATCATTACTCGCCGGTTTCAATCAACTCTGGCGCCGTAACATCAAACGAGCGGAGAAAGAAGGTGTGGTTGTCCGGCGAGGCACCCGCAGCGATCTCGCCCTCTTTCATGTGGCGTATTTAGAGACCGCGGCGCGCGACGGTTTTATTCCACGCCCACTCCATTACTTCGAGCGCATGTGGGATGCCCTCAATGGCACCAACGAACATCTCTACCTCTTTCTTGCCGAGTGGCAATCAAGTGTGATCGCAAGTTCTATTGCTATCCGAGTAGGCGATCATTACTGGTATTCGTATGGAGCCTCCACAGCTTTCGGTCGAGATGCTCGCGGGAGTAATGCCGTTCAATGGGCAATGATGGAAGATGCACTCGATCGCTCTTGCGCTACGTATGATCTGCGTGGCATCACCCCAACATTGGATCCCCACGATTCGCACGTGGGGCTCATTCAATTCAAGGTGGGTACCGGGGGATATGCCCGTGAGGTGATCGGCGAGTGGGAAGTGGTTATCTCGCCAGTGTTAGCAAAGGCCTTCCATCTCTACCTCCGCTTGCGTAAGTAGTGGGATAATCCAACCATGACTCTTGATCTTCACGTAGATGCCGCACAGTGGCGTGCGCATTTGGCGAAGGTCGGCCAAGAGCGAAGCAATCTTGTTCCCGTAATTAAAGGCAACGGATACGGATTCACCAACACGTTGCTTGCCAGAGAAGCCGAGCGGATGAAGGTAGCGGCCGTCGCGGTAGGAGCGATTGCCGAAATCACGACAGTCGCCGAACACTTCTCTGGAAAAATCATTCTGCTCACTCCGACGCAAGGCGCCACCGTTCCGCGAGGCACCGTACTGACCATCTCTTCAATCTCGACCCTCAAGGACTTATCTCCTGATCAGGAATTTCTTTTAGAAATTGAAACTCCCCTGCATCGCCATGGCATCGCACTCAATGAATTCGCGAGCGCGACTCCATTTCTTAATGGTGCAAACTTTCTAGGTTTCTCGCTGCATTTACCTATCGCACCCATGGAGAAAATGTGGTTGCACACGGTGCTTTCGATGTTGCCAAGCGATGCACATATTTGGATCTCGCACGCACATAACATCACGCGTACAGCTAAGAATTTTCCTCAAATGACATTTCATGAACGAGTAGGAACCGATTTATGGTTGGGCCACGCAAAATCACTTCGCATGAGTGCAACAGTGATAGATAAGCATGAAGTGAGTGGTACCGCTGGTTATCGCCTTCGTAAAGTCAGCGGAACTCTGTTGGTAGCTAGTGGCGGAAGTGCTCACGGTGTGGGACTCTCCGCGCCATCAAGTGACTTCTCCGTACTTGGCCGCATCAAGATTGTTACGAAGGCGTATTTTGAATTCTTCGGAGTTCTACGAAGCCCCTACTCCTGGCAGGGAAAGAGTTTGCGATTCCTAGAACCGCCACACATGCAATGTTCACTTCTCTTATTTAGTGGAAAAAATGCCCCAGAGATCGGCGATCAACTTTCACTTACTTTGAGGAATACCACGACCAACTTTGATCGCATCTTGGGTCTAGATACTTAAAGACCGGCTTCAGTTGATACCACTGTGTCGGTTTCGCTGACACCGAACATTTTGGGAAGGACTGGTTCAGTGCCAGTGATGTTTGCTGGCGAAGGGAATTTTAATATCGGTTGGCCTTTTAATGCACCAATCATGTATTGCGTCCAAATACGTGCTGGGAATGAACCACCGGTCACTGAATTGAGTCCGCCGATACCGCGAAGGGTCTGAGTAGCGTCATCGCGATAAAAGGAGACTGAGGTGGCTAGTTGTGGAGTGAAACCACTAAACCAGGCCGACGCATTCTCCTGACTAGTGCCTGTTTTGCCGGCCGCTGGTCGCTTTAATTTCTTCGCTTCGAAACCTGAACCAACTTTCACCACGGCTTGTAAGGCGGTGGTGACGTCTGCCATGACATCTGCGCTAAACACTTGTTCACCTTGAGGTTTGGCTTCAAAGAGAATTCCACCATTGCGCCCAGAGACAGTGGAGATGAAGTAAGGCTTTGCATACACACCTTGCGCGGCGAAGGTGGCGTATGCAGCCGCCACATCAAGTACATGTGGGCTCGCTGATCCAAGAACAACAGAAGGAGTTGGCATCATCTCTACCGAGGTAGGTATGCCTGCTCGGCGCGCAACCTCAACAACTTTCTCTGCGCCGACTTGCAATCCAAGAGGTACATAAACTGTGTTCACAGAACTTGCGGTTGCTTGAAGTAGCGTGATATCCCCAAACGATTTATTGCCGTAATTTCCTACTTCGTACGGCTTGCCATCTGCCTCATAAATTTGTGGAGAATCACCATTCCAGATGGTATCTAAACCAATTCCGGCTTCGAGCCCCGCGATTAGTGCAAATGGCTTAAAAGTTGAACCCGCCATCGTAATACCTTGGGTGGCGTCATTGAGTTGGCGTACTAAGTAATCCTTCCCACCGTACATCGCAACAACTTCACCGGTTCCTGGACGCACTGACGCGAGACCAATATGTAAATCTGCCGGAGCCTTCTTTGGGGCCTGGGTATCGACTGCATCTACCGCTGCTTGTTGAGCAGCGCGCTCAAATGTGGTTTTCACCCGAAGTCCACTTACTAAGAGTTGGTCTTCAGTAAAGCCAAGTTTTGCAAGTTCACTCTTGATCGTCATGAGGAGATAACCCGTAGGGCCGGCAAATTCTCCACCAGTGATGGGATCTTTGATTGTGGGAAGCTTTACTTTGGCAGCCTTCTCTGGCGAAATCCATTTTGATTCCACCATATTTTTAATGACATAAGAAAACCGTGCATCGAGGCGCTTTTTATTTCCTTCGCTGTACTGCGGATCGTAAAAACCTGGGGAACGTAAAACGCTTGCTAACACCGCTGATTGAGCAAGTGTGAGTTGATCAACATCTCGCCCAAAATATTGACGTGCCGCTGCTTCCACACCGTAGGCACCACGACCAAAGTAAATGGTGTTGAGATAATTCTCTAAAATCTCATCCTTCGAGAGCGTGTTCTCCAATTTGATAGAGATCACCAGTTCTTTAAGTTTTCTCTTTATCGTGCGCTCAGGAGTAAGAAAGGCGGTCTTGGCGTACTGCTGCGTGATCGTAGAACCGCCTTGCAGCGAACCCCCGCGCAAGTTGTAATACACAGCGCGTAGAATTCCAGTGGGGCTTACCGCGTGATCGGTGTAAAAACTCTTGTTCTCTGCGGCAAGAACTGCGCGACGTAATTCGATCGGCATTTTGGCAAGTGGAACGCTCACGCGGTTCTGCGCACCAAGTCGGCCAATTTCACTTCCATCGGCATATTGAATAATGGTGGCCTGTCCCGTAGTGAATTGATTGGGATCTGGAATTGATACCGTGAAATATGCGAAGACCAACGTCGCACTTCCCGCCAAAGCAAAGAATCCAAAGAGTAGAAGTCCCCATCGAATAATGAGTCGAAGTGGTGATGGTCTCACTTCACTCTCCTACTCGTCCTTGGCTACTCATAAGTTGGCAACCGCCTCGGGATTGCTCTTGGAATGCCATCACCCATCACATAGGAAGCGATGAGGTGGTTCCAACTGCATTTAATGCAGACCTCCACAATGTAGACCTGAAACTCACCGACCTGCTGACTCATCTCCTCTATCTCATCGTGGCTTTTTATCCGGCCTGAATACTGACCAAGCAAATCCCCAAAGGTGTACCGCAATTCAAAAAGGTTCTCTTTTCGACAGACCGGGCACTTCCGATCACTGACCCGACCGTGGTGTTTGGCGGCTCTGATCAAGTAGGGATCAGCATCGAGTAGTTCGCTAGAAAAGCCTCGGAAGAGTTCGCGGAGCTTCGCGCGCCGATCCAGTGCGTAATCAATGATCTCTCGGGCGCTCTCTGGGATCAGCAGGGGGGCGGGCGCGATCCGAGCAGGGGAACGAGACATGTACTAAGCGTAAGACCCAACCTGATGACTTTCCTGAGCGGGGAGAGTGAAAGGGGTGAGTTTGCGTCCATATTCGATCTTGGGGCGTTTGATCTCGGGGCGCTCGACCTTGGGGCCCTTGCTCTTCGGATGCCTGGGCATAATTTGCGCCGGAAAGCCCCCCGGAATAAGGTTTGGATATATCGAATCGATATAACAGATTCGTCAAGATGTAGGCGGGAGACGTCAGTGGCCACGAAGAAGAAGCAAGTTCTTGAACTTGCCATCCTCGGTGCCCTCAGCAACGGCGAAGCCCACGGCTACGAACTCCGTCGCCGCGCAGTAGCTCTCCTCGGGGCGGTGCGCACACTCTCTTTTGGTTCTCTCTATCCCGCACTCGTTGAGCTGACTTCTATTGGATTCTTGGAAAGCGATAGCGCGGGAGCCCTTCCTCGAGGTGCTAATCCACGTGCGCGCATCGTCTATCGGCTCACTGCAGATGGCAAAGAACGTCTCAGTGATTTGCTGGGGCAAGCCGGTCCAAATGCCTGGGAGGACGACGCCTTCCCGCTTCGTGTTGCACTCTTTGGAGATACCGAACAAAAAGTGCGCGTTCGTATTTTGGAAGGTCGTAAACACCGTTTAGAAGAACGTTTAGAAAACCTGCGCGAATCTATGGTGCGTGGGCGTGAACGAGTAGATGTATGGACGTTGGAGTTACAGAAACATAGTGAAGAAGCTGTCGAGCGCGAAGTTCGTTGGCTTTCCGAGTTAATAGAAGAGGAGAAGCCATGAGCGAAATTCGTGTGGCAATCGTTGGTGTGGGTAATTGTGCTTCCTCACTTGTACAAGGTGTGGAGTACTACAAGGATGCGAGCCCAGATCATCGCGTTCCCGGTCTCATGCACGTGATGATTGGGAAGTACCACGTCCGCGATGTTAAGTTCGTGGCAGCTTTCGACGTTGATGCAAAGAAGGTCGGTTTCGATCTTGCTGATGCAATCAGCTCAAGCCAGAACAACACCATAAAGATTGCTGATGTAGCTCCCACAGGCATTTCGGTGCAACGTGGACACACATTCGATGGTCTCGGTAAGTACTACCGTGAAATGATCGAGGAATCAGATGCGCAACCAGTCGATGTAGTAGCCACACTCAAAGAGTCAAAGGCTGATGTCTTGGTCTGCTACCTCCCTGTTGGCTCAGAAGATGCCGCTCGCTTCTATGCGCAATGCGCAATTGACGCTGGTGTGGCATTTGTTAATGCTCTTCCCGTCTTCATCGCAGGAACTAAAGAGTGGGCAGATAAGTTCACTGCTGCGGGTGTGCCAATCATTGGTGATGACATTAAGAGCCAGGTAGGCGCCACTATTACGCACCGTGTGCTCGCTAAACTCTTTGAAGATCGCGGAGTTATTCTTGATCGCACTCTTCAACTCAATGTTGGCGGCAATATGGACTTCATGAATATGTTGGAGCGCGATCGCTTGGAATCTAAGAAGATTTCTAAGACGCAATCAGTTACCTCACAACTCTCACATGACATGGGTAAAGGCAATGTTCACATTGGACCTTCTGACTATGTCTCTTGGTTAGATGATCGCAAGTGGGCATATGTGCGCCTTGAAGGTCGTGCATTCGGAGATGTCCCACTTAATCTTGAATACAAGCTTGAAGTATGGGATTCACCTAACTCAGCAGGTGTCATCATCGACGCAATCCGTTGCGCCAAGATTGCTCTTGATCGCGGCATCGGTGGACCAATCCTTTCAGCGGCTTCTTATTTTATGAAATCTCCTCCGGTGCAGTACTCAGACAGTGAAGCTCATGACGCTGTGGAGAACTTCATCGCCGGCACGATAGAGCGCTAATTTCATTCCTAAGATGGCATTTCTGACAGCGAACAGCGCGCGATTTAGAAGATTGCTCGCTGTTCGCTGGATTTCGCAGGGTATGGATGGGCTTTACCAAACTGCTTTAGCCTCCTTTGTGCTCTTCTCACCTGAGAAGCAAGCCACTGCTGGATCTGCAGCGACTGCATTTGCCATCATGTTGTTGCCTTACTCTTTTCTTGGACCTTTCGTTGGCACCATTTTGGACCGTTTCTCACGTCGGCAAATCATTTTCTATGCAAACACCATTCGTGCTTTCGATCTTCTTCTTGTTGCGTTGGTAACCATGCGAGGCAAGAGTGACTTACTTCTCGTTGTTGTAGTGCTCTTATCTTTCGGAGCTAATCGCCTTATTTTGGCTGGATTATCTGCCGGTCTCCCCCGCGTTATTGATCGCACTAAATTAATTGAATCAAATGCCATCGCGGTAACGGGCGGATCCATTGCGATAGTTATCGGTGGGGGGTTGGGATATGGATTACGTTCCTTACTCGGACACTTCGAATCACTCAATGCTGCTGACTCAATATTGGTCGCAGTCGCCGCTCTTGGATACTTCACATCTGCCTTATGCTCGCTTCGTCTGAAACGTGATGAATTAGGACCGACCGAACATGAACTCGTGCGAGCTAAATCAGTGGGAATTGTCACCGCTGGGATTCTTGACTTCAAATCGGGATTAGCGCATTTACGTCTCCATCGCAATGCCGCACTTGGGATGATTGCGGTGGCTATTCAACGCGGCGGCATCACGGCTCTCGTGGTCACTTGCCTCTTATTGGAGCGCAATACCTTTAATGATCCAAATAACCCAGATGCTGGATTAGCAGGATTGGTACAACTTGTGACCGCTGCTGGCGGCGGGGTTTTCGTTGGCGCTTTGATTGCTCCGTGGGCGACGCGTAAGTGTGGACGACATCGATGGATCAGAGTGGCGCTGGTTCTTAGTGCAGCTCTTGTACCAACTTTTATTTGGGGAAACCACGTCCATTTAGCTATCGCGGCCTTCTCGGTCGCCGGATTTGGTCAGTCATTGAAAGTCACTTGCGACGCACTCGTACAAGAGAGCATTGCAGACGAGTTTCGTGGTCGCGTCTTCTCTGTCTATGACGTCTTGGTCAATGCTGCCATCGTAGGTGGGGCTGGATTGGCTGCACTGATTGTGCCTACATCTGGGCGTTCTGTCTTACTGCCACTGCTTGTTGTTTTTGCCTACTTAACTATGGCATTTCTGCTACGAGGGTTTAGTAAACCGTCTACTGGTTCGATTGGTTCTCCAACCACCACTTCTTGAGTTCGGCAATCGCAATCTCTCTTCCTAGTGGGCCTCGGTCAAGGCGTAGCTCCATGAGATGGTCGTAAGCAGCCCCCACCAATCGAGAGGGCTTCACTTCTAGAATCTCCATGATTTCGTTGCCGTTGAGATCGGGGCGAATTGAAGCGAGCTCTTCCTCTTCGGCCAAGCGCGCAATACGAGCCTCGAGATCGTCGTATATGGCGGCAAGTGTGGCTGCCTTACGAGCATTACGAGTCGTGCAATCCGAGCGCGTCAATACGTGTAAGTGAGTAAGAAGATGTTCCGCGTCACGCACATATCGTCTTACGGCGCTATCCGTCCACTCACCACTGCCATATCCATGGAAGCGCAAATGCAACTCGACTAAAGTCGTTACATCCTTCACGATGTCGTTGCTATACCTCATTGCTTTAAGTCGAGATTTTGCTAAGTGTGCACCCACCACTTCATGATGATGGAATGAGACTCCGCCTCCAGGAATGAGAGCTCTGGTTTTAGGTTTTCCAATATCATGCATGAGCGCAGCCAGCCGAATAATAAGATTGGGACCACCTAAGCGATCTTCCATTCCAATCGCTTGTTCTAAAACGATAAGTGAGTGCTCGTAGACGTCTTTGTGCCGATGGTGCTCATCAATTTCCAATTTAAGTTTAGGTAATTCGGGCATCACATATTCGGCCACGCCAGTGGAGACCATCAGACTCAGACCGACACGGGGGTGATCTGACATAAGGAGTTTGTTGAACTCTTCTCTAATACGTTCTGCAGAAATAATTGATAAGCGATCCTTCATCACGGTGATCGCGGTGAGCACGGCTGCATCTGGCGTCACGCCAAGTTGCGCAGCAAATCGAATTGCCCGCATGATACGTAACGGATCATCTGAGAAGGATTCTTCCGGAGTACCTGGAGTTGAGAGACGTTTCTCATTGAGAGCGGTAACACCACCAAATGGATCGACGAAACGGCTTCCTTTTTCTTCGAGAACTAATGCCATCGCATTAATCGTGAAGTCGCGTCGGCGTAAATCACCCTCTAATGAGTCACCAAACTCGACCTGAGGCTTTCGACTCTCTGGGTCGTAGAGCTCGCTGCGGTAAGTGGTGATTTCGATCTGTAAATCACCGCGCGCACCCGAAATAGTCCCGTACTCAATTCCGGTCTCCCAGATCGAATCGCACCATCCTTGAAGCATTTTCTTGATTTCCGTAGGGCGAGCTGCCGTGGTGAAGTCCAAGTCGGTAGAGAGTCGGCCAAGAATTGCATCTCGGACGCACCCTCCCACGAGGGCTAGAGGGTTTCCTGAGGCCGAGAAACGGCTCGCTAGTTCGCGAACTTCAGGCGCGAGGCGCTCGAGTTCTTGCAGCGCGAGTTGCTCGGCGGCAGCGTGGAGCGGCGAGTTCATAAGTTCAAGGGTAGGGGTAGGCAGGGTGGCTCGTTACGCTGTAGCCATGACCCCCGCGCAAGAGCATGGGGCGCTTCCACCTTTTGGGCAGCCGGCACGCCCCACCCCAGCCGCCCTGGCAGGAAAGAAGCGACCTTTCGCCGCTACACCTTCGCCCTCCCATGCCACGCCACAGGTGAGTAAAGAACGTCGCGAGAAGCCTCGACGGCGTAATGAAGAGATCAGTGCTGGCGGATTAGTCATCGATCCTTCTGGCGCTCTCGGACTCCTTATTGGTCGCCACGATAAACGTGGACGCACCCTGTGGTCACTTCCTAAGGGACATATTGAATCTGGCGAGACACCTGAAGAAGCGGCCATCCGTGAAGTCGCTGAAGAGACTGGAATTGAGAGTGCGATTACTCGTTCTCTTGGTGTAATCGATTTCTGGTTTATGGCTGAAGGAAAAAGAATTCATAAAACAGTGCATCACTATCTCTTCCGGATGACAGGCGGAACGTTAGCTCCTCAACAGAATGAAGTTGATGAGGTCGCTTGGTTTCCACTTGTAGAAGTTTCCAAGCGCCTGGCTTACTCAGACGAACGTAAACTCATAGCAAGTTTTGGCGATCTAAAGAATTTAATCTAATGAAGAGAGTCTTCCTCGCTCTCATATTCCTCATCTCCACTCAATTTAATCTACAACCAGTACATGCAGCGACGTCCACCATTAATTATGCATTTGCAAATATCGCACAAGCCAGCACAACTTCACTAGCTAGCATCAGTCTTGAGTTGACCTCACCTGATAGAGCCCAATCATGGAGTGTGCGTATCTTGCGTACTCCCAAAGTATTTAACTCTCGCAGTGAACTATTGGCATTTGAGAAGAATCCTTTGATTGCTTCTCAAGTAGTTCTTGCCAAGAGCGGCACTGCTGATTTAGAGAAGATTAATCCCTTTCGAGTACGCATAGAGATTCCCGATGCGCCGCAAAAATCCCTGGAAATACGGGGTTATCTTGCAGAGATTTCCACTATTGGTGGAAAGCCCGCGAAAGTTCCTTTCTTTCTCATCGGTAAAGGGAATGAAGGCGTAGAGCCCACCCCTATTTCGTGGATTTGGCCAATACTGGACACTCCGCATAGAAATATCGAGGGTGTATTTACTGATGATCTACTCGCTACAAGTTTGCTTCCTCAGGGCCGCCTTGGTCGTATGTTGACTGCAGCTGAGGGAAGAAACTTCACGTGGTACATCGATGCTGAGTTAATTGAAAGCGTAGAAGCGATGAGTAAGGGTTACTCCTTACTTGATGGCAGTGATGGAGTAGGAAAAAATGCAGCCATTGAATGGTTAGCACGTCTCCGTGGAGCAATCGTGGGCCGCGATGTGTATGCCGCGCCTTATGGTGACCCGGATTTAGCCACCTTTATTTCACTTAAGAAATCAAGTGCTCTAGCGGCGCTACAAGTGATCGGTGCAAACCGGTTAGCTCAATCTCTTGGAGTGAGTGTGCAGAGCGATCTCGCCTGGCCATCCAGAGGAATCTTTTCAACAAAATCACTCGCGTATTTGAAGAGTGCGGGTTATACAAAGTGCATCGTAAGTCGAAGGATGTCTCCAGCTCCTACGAATGAAACTGCAACCCGTACTTCTTTCGCCAACGCAGGAGGAGTCAACCTCTTCATAGGCGATGAAATTTTGTCGGGGTATTTGAAGAATATTTCTACAGAAAAGAGCAACCACTTCTATGCCCAACTAGCAATGATCACCGCAGAGCGCCCCACCACCGCACGACCACAGGTACTCATACCGGAGCGCATGCCAACACTCACATATAGCCAAGCATTGGTGGCCGACCGCGAACTCCCAATTAATGAGATCTCACCCGTTATCCCTGCCACCACCACCCCTCTCTCTGCACTGACCGACCTCAAAGTCTCCCGACTGGAGCCGCGATCCACTTCAGTGCTCCCTCGGGTAGAGAGTTTGATCGCCCAATTTGGCGCCGTCACCCTGCCCCCATACGTGAGTACGACTGAGTCAAAGCTTCGCTCCACACTTATCTTGGGAGCCGCTTGGCGAAGTGCGCCCTTTGCAGGTTACCTCTTCTCTCAATCGACTCTCAAAATTGCAGAACGGATCAACCAGCAAGCCCGAGTGCTACCCGGCCGCTACACATTGACAGACCTCAGCGGGAAGGTGCCACTGACTCTCAGGAATGATGCTGCAATCCCTGTGAACCTACGACTCGAGCTGCGCCCCACAACGCTTCGCCTCAAGCAGCCGGAAGTAATTGATATTCAACTTCCTGCAAAATCACATTCCCAAGTGTCAGTGCCAATTACGGCGTACTCATCAGGCCAAGTCTTTGTGGAGGCCAGGCTCTTAGATGCCTCCGACCAACAAGTGGGCGATGTTGTTTTACTGCAGATTTCTATTTCTAGCATTCCACCAGCAGCAATCTTGGTGACTGAGATCGCTGGCGCTGCCCTACTCCTTGCTGCAGCAGCACAGATCATCCGCAGAGTGAGAAGGCGTCGATCATGAGCGAAGTGATGCGTTCGTCAGCAATCATGGCGGTGGGGACCACTATCTCCCGTCTTACTGGGCTCATCCGCAATCTCTTACTTGTCATCGCTCTCGGGACGGCAATTCTTGGCGATACTTTTCAGGTAGCCAACACCATTCCTATGGTTATCTATATTCTCGTGGCGGGCGGGGCCCTTAATGCGGTCTTTGTACCGCAACTCGTGAGAGCCATGAAAGATAATTCTGACGGAGGAAGTGCGTTTACTTCCAAATTAGTAACCGCCACCGTAGTCATACTGGGCGGCGCAACTATCGTCACAATTCTTGCAGCCCCGCTGATTATTCGTCTCTACGCAAGTAAGTTTTCAGATCCTGATTTTATTGACGAATTCAATCTCACTGTCACTTTTGCGCGTTACTGTCTGCCGCAAATTTTCTTTCTCGGTCTCTTCACTGTCCTTGGCCAGATCGCCAACGCTCGTGGAAGTTTCGGTCCAATGATGTGGGCGCCAATCGCCAATAACCTCGTCGTGATAGCGGTGTTAGGCGTCTTTATTGCTATCGCACCTTCAGTGAGCGCTGATTCTCTTACCGCAGGGGAGCAGGCATTACTTGGCCTTGGAACATCACTCGGTGCGCTTATTCAAGCTTTACTACTTCTTCCAGTAGTGGCACGGTCGGGAGTGAAATTGCGTCCCAATTTCCATTGGAGGGAGTTACGCAAATCTGCCGGTCTAGCTACGTGGACTCTTATTTTTGTGCTTTTAAATCAATTAGGTTTTATTGTAATTGTAAACTTAGCAACTGCAGTCTCGGTTCGAGCAACACAAGCTGGGATCACTGATGGAATCGGTTTTACTCCGTACCAAAATGCTTATCTCATATTTATGTTGCCTCATTCAATTATTGCGGTCTCATTTGTGACGGCGCTTTTACCAAGAATTTCAAGAGCAGCAGCGGCCGGTCAAAAGGAAAGTGTCAAGCGTGATCTAGTGAGTCACCTCGGGATTGTTGGAGCGTTTACGGTTCCTGCAGGTATGGCTTTTCTCTTCTTGGGCCAGCCCATCGCACACTTGCTTTATCTTGGCGCGGATAAATCAAGTGCACATCAAATAGGATCAGTACTTGCTGGATTCTCGTTGGGAATTATTCCATTTTCTGCCTCATATCTCCTGCTTCGCGGCTTCTATGCTTATGAGGACACCAAAACACCAGCTTTTATCACGCTCATCATGAATCTTGTGATGTGCATATGTGCCTTCACTGCTTATCACTTGCTTCCTCTTCGGTGGATTACTGTGGGCATCGCAGTAGCTTTTGGAATCGGTTATCTAGCAAGCACATTTATGGCTTCCAGAATTCTCCGCAAGAGGGTAGGCGCTCTTGAAGGTGTGCTGTGGACATATGCACAGTTATTCCTTCTCGCTTTTATTGCATTTCTCCCCTCTGTGCTGATTCACCACTTCATCTCTATCGCGAACGAAAGCCTTTCAGCAGTCATAGAGTTACTTTTCTCTGGAAGCGCCGGGCTCTTCATTTATCTCTGGTTGGGTGGGTTGATGAAAATTGAAGCCCTCATACAAATTCGTCAGCCACTTGCGAAGGGTTGGCAACGCCTCACCGGAGCGCGTGGCCGAGGCGGGAATCAATAACGCCTAAGATTGGTTTCATATTCATCGAGGGAAGGTAAGAGATGGCTCTGGCTCATGGAACGCGCGAAAACCCCGCTGAAGTAGTAATCGTGGGCTCTGGCCCCGCCGGTTACACCGCCGCGATCTACTCAGCGCGCGCTCAACTCGAACCGATTCTCTATCAAGGCTCTGTCACCGCAGGTGGCGCCTTGATGAACACCACCGAAGTAGAGAACTTTCCCGGATTCACCACCGGAATCATGGGTCCTGAGTTGATGGATTCCATGCGCGATCAAGCCGAGCGCTTCGGAACAAAGATGATCACTGATGACATCACTGAGATGGAGTTGGCAGGGAGCATCAAACGCCTCGTTGATGGCTCAGGTAATGAGGTCTTCGCAAAGAGCGTCATCTTGGCGATGGGTTCGGCTTATCGAGAATTAGGGCTTCCCGACGAGAAGCGACTCTCAGGCCATGGGGTCTCATGGTGTGCCACGTGTGATGGATTCTTCTTCCGTGACCAAGATATTGCGGTCGTGGGAGGTGGAGACTCAGCTGTAGAAGAAGCAACCTTTCTTACCCGATTTGCTTCCTCAGTCACCATGATTCATCGCCGTGACTCTTTGCGAGCTTCGAAAATCATGGCTGAACGCGCACACAGCAACCCGAAGATTAAGTTTGCATGGAATAGCGAAGTAAGTGAGATCCACGGAGAAACAAAGGTAAGTGCTGTCACGCTACGGAATGTCAATGATGGATCTGCTAGCACTCTCCCCATTACAGGGCTCTTTGTGGCAATTGGTCACGATCCACGGAATGAATTAGTGAAAAACCAGATAACCCTTGATGGTGAGGGTTACGTATTGGTTGATGAACGCAGTACCCGTACCAATATCCCAGGAGTATTCGCTTGTGGGGACTTAGTAGACCACGTCTACCGACAAGCTATTACAGCGGCCGGTTCGGGATGTCAGGCGGCTCTCGATGCAGAACGTTTTCTTTCCGATTCACACTAAGATCTACAAATAACGAAGGGATAAATAATGGGCGCTATGACTGCAGTAACAACAGCTACCTTTGATGCCGAGGTATTAAAGAGCAATCTGCCAGTTCTTGTAGATTTTTGGGCAGAGTGGTGCGGACCATGCCGCGCTGTAGCTCCAATTCTGGAAGAGATCTCTAACGAGCATGGCGCAAAGCTCAAGATCGTCAAGCTCAATATCGATGAGAACTCAGAGCTCGCCATCAAATATGGCATTACTTCCATTCCAGCCTTAAATGTTTTTGTTAATGGAGAAGTTGTGAAGAGCATTGTGGGAGCTAAGCCAAAGCCTATGCTCTTGAAAGATCTCGAAGCTTTCATCTAAAGAGGCATCGACCTTAGATATCTCATGATATTAAAACGTGGATCACGGGGCGTTGAGGTTGTTGAGCTCCGTGACACTTTGATCCGTTTAGGGCTCATGGCAAGTATTCAATCTTCAGTCGAGCAGGACCTTTTTGACGAAGAAGTTGAAGTTGCGGTGCGCGCTTTTCAACAAGGGCGCGGATTAACTTCTGATGGCATGGTGGGCACGCATACTTTTCGCGCACTTGATGAAGCTCGATGGAGATTAGGCGATCGCGTTATCCGAATAAGCGCTCCTATGATGCGCGGTGACGATATCGCGCTTTTACAAACTCGGCTTATGGAGATGGGTTTTGATTTAGGTCGGATCGATGGAATTTTTGGTCCACGTAGTGCGCAAGCTCTCACCGCATTTCAGAAATCATCGGGATTAAATGGTGATGGTTCATGCGGCCCAGAGACGCTGCTTGCGCTTCGTCGCCTTCAACGCACTGTCACTGGCGGTCTCGCGCACGGTTTACGAGAGTCAGACGCGATACGTCGACAAGGACCAGCTCTCTCTGGAAAACGTATTGTTATTGATCCGGGTCATGGTGGCGATGATTTTGGCGTGAGCGCCTTCGATCTCAATGAGTCCGAGATTGTGCTTGATGTGGCCTCGCGCATTGAAGGCAGACTCGGAGCTCTTGGTGTCGCTGTTTACCTCACTCGCGGCTCGCAGAGTTCGCCTATTGACGATGGGAAGAGAGCCGAATTTGCCAATCAGAGCGGCGCAGATCTCTTTCTCTCCCTCCACTTGGATGCAAATCTGGCACCGGATGCCCGTGGGGTAGCCACTTACTATTACGGAAATGATGCACATGGCGCGCACTCTGTGGTGGGTCAGCGTCTCGCTTCACTCATCCAACGAGAGATCTGTGCCCGAACCGATCTCCTTGATTGCCGCGTACACGCGAAAACGTGGGAGCTACTCCGAAATACCAGAATGCCGGCAGTGCGCGTCGAACTCGGATATCTCACAAATCCTGGTGATGCCGCCAGACTTCGGGATGGAAATTTTCGAGAGGTCCTCGCTGAATCTCTGGCGATCGCAATTCAACGTCTCTACTTACCTGACGATGGAGAAGGTGAGACTGGAGTACTTCGTTTGAGCGATTTGCGTGAGAAGATATAAGTATGACCACTGGATCGCGCCTCGACTCTTTCGTAGCGCGTTATGCGGAGCGGACAAAGAGCATGACTGCCAGCGAGATCCGGGCGCTCTTTGCGGTGGCCTCCAGACCTGAAGTTGTCTCGCTTGCCGGCGGCATGCCGAACCTCACAGCGCTGCCTATGGATGTGATCTCTCAAATCGTTGCAGACGTCATTAACGAAAATGGTCAGGTTGCTTTGCAGTACGGCAGTGGGCAGGGTGATGCAGTCCTACGTGAGCAAATCACAGAGATCATGAAACTTGAGGGGATTGATTCCCATCCTGATGACGTTGTCGTTACTACTGGTTCACAACAGGCCCTCGATCTAGTTGCACGTATTTTTCTTGAC
>CAEZZQ010000019.1_pt1 | contig 17449 bp, 16 predicted proteins | sample 7266711 | NCBI WGS metagenome assembly CAEZZQ01 (sample SAMEA6813964, study PRJEB35770) | freshwater metagenome | biome: Freshwater; feature: Freshwater reservoir; material: water | place: Czech Republic | collected 2016-08-15 | depth 30m m
CCTTCACCAAAAACTTGTGGGCGTTCGGAAAGTAGCACCTGCAGATGTGCTTCCACGCCATCTTTGATGAGCCCAGGATCTTCGCCGAGTTCATGGGCCGTATCGTGCATGACCTCATGCAAGGTGATCTCTAACTTCTCGCCAGCCTTGTTAGTGACTTCCCAAATATTTTCGCGCTCTACCAGAACACAAGGAGGGCTCATCCAGTTGAGTGGCTTATAGGAGCCACCGTCAGCATGTACAAGCACACTGCCGTCGGCTTTCACCATAAGAAGACGTATTGCTTCATCTAGTCGGGCATCGAGGCGTCCGGCATAGACCACTGTGCAACGAGCAACAACAAGGCGCATAAGTTCGATTAACGCCCGAAGAGGATCTTGATGAGCCCAGCAATGATGTTGTCGGTCTTCTTTGTGCGGCGGAAAGTGGTGAATTGAATGGGTGATTTGAATCGCGGCTTGATGACAGAGCGCGCGTAGGTGAATTCACGTAGGCCTTCCGGTCCATGGATGCGGCCATACCCGCTATCGCCCACCCCACCGAAGGGCACGGAGGGAACGGCAGCGAAGGCGAGCACCGAATTGACGCTCACCATTCCTGCGTGAAGTTGTGATGCAATTTCCGAGCCGTGGCGCTTTGACCAGACCGACGCGCCAAGGCCGTAGCGGAGAGCATTAGATTTTGCGATGGCCTCTTCCATGCTCTTCACCTTATTGATGACCAAGGTGGGCCCGAAGGTTTCTTCGGTAACCGCGGTGGAGTCCTCTGGAACTTCGGAGAGAATGACGGGCGAGACGAAGGGGGCTTGCACTGATTCACGCCCACCCACGAGTGCCACTCCACCCTTGTTCAACGCGTCGTCTATGTGTGAAGCGATAATTCCTATTTGCGAAGGCATCGTCGCTGCGCCGTACGAGGTTCCTGCCTTTACGCTCTTTGCCTGAGCCGTGATCAAGCGAATGAATTCATCAGCCACTTTTTCATGAACGTATACGCGTTCTGCGGCAATACACGTCTGTCCTGCGTTAGACATGGCTGCCCAGAGAGTATTCTCGGCGGCGTCTTTGACGTTTGCATCAGCAGCGATGATCACCGCATCTTTTCCGCCGCACTCAGCAATGAGTGGTTTAAGTGACTCGGCACAAGTCGCAGCAACTTTCTTTGCAGTGCGCGTGGAGCCGGTAAAGGCAATCTTGTCGACGGTGCTCTTGCACAATTCTTCACCAGTCATCGCTTCGCCAGTGATGGTTTGCAAAAGGGCGTGTTCTGGAACGATTTCCCGTAACGTATTAGCTAGCCATACCCCGATACCTGGCGTGTACTGGCTAGGTTTAAAGACCACAGCATTTCCGGCTGCGAGTGCGTATGCAATCGAACCCATCGGAGTGAAGATGGGATAGTTCCATGGACCGATGACGCCGACCACGCCAAGGGGAGCGTGTTCCACGGTGGCACTCATGTTCATCATCAAAAGACCGGGAGAGCGTCGACTTGGTGCGAGATAGCGACCGGCATTCTTCGCCGCCCACGCCAGGTGGTCTACCGCCAAGGTAATTTCCAATCGAGCATCACTCTCTGGTTTTCCACCTTCGGCGACAATCAACGCAGCAGCTTCATCGATGCGCGAAACGATGAGACGGTTCCAGGCAAGGAGCGTGGCGGTGCGTTGGCGAGAGGTACGGGCGCTCCACCAAAGGGCAGCTGAGCGGGCGGCTGCGACGGCTGTTGCGACCTCGGTGGGTCCGGAAATGGGATAGCGGGCAAATTCCGCTCCCGTGGCGGGAGAGTGCGTGGAGAAGGTGGCATCCGTGCTCTGAAGCGTCATGGGCTCATTCTCACGGTTTCTACGGAGACTTTCCAGGCATAGGGGCGGGATAATGGTGCCAATGAGCGAGTCAGTAGAAATCCGGGCAAATACCGCCCTCCCCGCGATCCGCCAACCCATCACCCTAACAACCTCTGATGGTCTACACCTGGTGGGCGAATTGGCACTGCCCGCAGGGCGCGCTCCCGTAGCCACCATGATCGCCCTCCATCCGCTACCCACACATGGCGGCATGATGGATAGCCATATTTTTCGCAAGGCCGCTTGGAGACTCCCAGCGCTGGCGGACATCGCAGTCCTTCGATTCAACACTCGAGGGACAGAATCAGCGGGCGGCAAAAGCGAAGGAGAATTCGCGAACGCGACTACGGAACAATTCGATGTGGAAGCCGCGGTGCAATTCGCAATTGATGCTGGGCTACCGCAGATTTGGATTGTGGGTTGGTCATTTGGTACCGATCTTGCGTTGAAATTTGGATTACTTCCTGGTGTCAAAGGCGCGATTTTATTGAGCCCGCCTCTGAGATTTTCCACGGCTGCTGATTTATTGCGGTGGGAAAATGATGGACGTCCCGTGGTTGCGCTTATTCCAGAGTTGGACGATTACTTGCGACCTGAAGAGGCGAAGAAAAGTTTCTCACCACTCTCACAAGCGGAGTTAATTCCTATAGCAGGAGCTAAACACCTTTGGGTAGGTGAGCCTTCTGTGTATCGAGTACTCAGTGAAATAGTGCTACGGCTCAACCCCGACTCGACACCGCTACCTCGCACCTGGGATGGACCGTACGAAACCGTGGTTGATTTACCGCCAGCTCGATAGCGCTCTACCGGATATTAAGATTAATTCTGTGCAGCGCGAGGAATAGCAACCTGATTGATGATGAGCAGAATGGCTGCCGCAGTTGGAATAGCGAGCAAACCACCGAGCAATCCGAGTAGTGAACCACCAATCAGCGCGGCGATAATGGTGACGATTGCTGGTACCGAGACAGAGCGCTTCATAATCTTTGGATAGATCACGTAGTTTTCTATCTGTTGATAGATAACATAGAAGATGAGAATGATGATTCCGCTCTTCGTGTCATAAACAAAACCTACGATGGTTACAACCACCGCGCCTAGTGTGGCTCCAATGAGTGGAATCAAATCGCAGAGCGCTACCACCATGGCAAGTGAGAGTGCGTATGGCAAACCAAGAGCTAATGCAGCAATGAAAGTGGCAACTCCGGCAATGCCAGCGACCACGAGTTGGCCACCAACATATCCGCCGATGCGTACCAAGATTTCATCAGAGATTTTGGTGAATCTCTCACGGCGAGAGGCAGGTACCAAACTGTAAGCAATCTTGGTGAACTTTGGAAGTGCCGCTAAGAAGTACAAAGTAAGAATGAAGATAGTGGCTGCGGAGAAGAGACCAGAGAAAATCGACTTTCCTACTCCGATTACTCCTCCAAAGGCGGAGATCACCAATTTTCCATCCTGCACTTGGGTGGAGAGCTTCTCTTTTGCCTTGTCGATGAATTGATAGTTCTTATCTAGTTTGGCAATCGTGGGATTTGTAGCAATGCGATCGAGGTACTCAGGTGCATTCTGCACAAGTTGCGTCGTTTGCTTATAGATCGGAGGAGCCACTGCTGCGGTAAATCCACCGACTACCAATACGAAGATGAGTGTGATTGTTAAGACTGCCCCCGAGCGCTTAAGACCACGTTTGCGAAGCGCCTCGACCGCAGGATTCAGACCAACTGCAAGGAAGAGAGAGATGAGTATGAGCACCAGTACTTGGCTGGCGCTCTGCACAGCCTTAATGACCAGATACGCAGTGGCAACACCCAGAGTGGCAATGAACCCAAAGAGAAAGGGATGTGAACGATTGAGTGGTGCTCCCGGGGTGCCGTAGCGATCGCTATCCATGCCTCAAGGGTAGCGAACTACTCGACCTGCGGGCCCTTTACGTTCCAAACAGAGCGTGAAAGGAAGGGCAGGATGAGGGAGAGGGCAGCCACGAGGGCCATCCACGGCAATATGGTCGAAGGGCCAAAGTGCTTGGCTCCCCAGCCGGCGAAGATTATTCCCACGGGGATGGCAACCATAGATCCGAACCAATCGTAAGAAGAGACGCGGCTCAGTTTCTCTCGAGCCACTTCACGTTGGAGCGCACCATCCCAGGCAACTCCGAATATATCCATAGAGATGCCCGCTAACGCTGCGCCGATCGCGAGCACATAAAGGGGTGCTGGAAACGAGAAGAGCATGATGAGTATTGGGAATGCGAAAGAGGAGAGCGATGCAGTGATAAGTGGTCTGCGATATTTCAGGCGCAGCGCAATCACAGTGCCAACTAAAGCACCAAGAGATCCGCACATCATGATGAGGGCCCACCCTTTTGCCCCGCCAAGTTCGCTCTTGGCGATCACGGGACCAATCACATCTATCGTTCCGGCATACATGGAATTCATGATCATGTAGCAGACAACGATAATGACTACCCACGGGTAGGAGATGAATTCTTTCCAGCCGTTTGTGAGATCCTTGATTGCACTTTCGCCACTGCCTGGAAGTTGATGCACTTTAATTCCAGAAACGATGAGCGCACTGGCTACGAATCCCGAGCCCACTATGAACATGGTTCCGGCATTCCCTAGTGTGACAATCATCAGACCTGCGATACCGGCGCCGCCTACGCGAGAGAGATTAATGACAAGCCGGAAGAGACCGTTAGCGCTCTGTCGTTGTTGCTCGGGAACAGTGTCGGCAATCAATGCAGTGAAGACTGGAAATCCAAGACCAGATCCGAGGCCAGTGAGTGCTGCTCCGATGCAATACGCGCCAACGTGTGAGACATGCATTGAAAGCATGATGCCGAGTAGGAACATGCCGATAGACGCCGTGCTGCCGCCAAGAACTAACGTGCGCACGCGAGACCATCGATCGGCTAATACTCCTCCGATGAGAATGGCGCTGAGTTGTGCAATAACCACACAGACTTCCACGAGTGCAAGATCTTGTGAGTCTCCCCCTGGTAAATCGAGAATAGCGAATGCCATCGCGATAGGTGCGATAGATCCGTTAACAACGGTAAGTGCGCGTGCGATAAAGAATCGACGAAGATTAGGAATCTGGAGAACTTCAAAATCAGAACGGTGCATTAATGCGCCGCGGGTTCAACAAGTTCGACGAGCACCCCACCCGCATCTTTGGGATGAATAAAGTTGATAAGACTGCCTGCCGTCCCGCGCCGTGGTGATTCGTAGAGCAGGCGCATTCCTCGTGCGCGTACTGATGCACAAGCAATTTCGATATTGGTAACTCGATAAGCAAGTTGTTGGATTCCTGGGCCGCTCTTGTCGAGAAAGCGCGCAATGGCGGATTCAGGAGTGAGCGGCGCCAAAAGTTGGAGCTTGACCTCGTGTGAGGCCGGGCCCACCTGAATCATGGCCTCGGCAACACCCTGTTCTTCGTTCACCTCGCGATGAGCCACTTCGAATCCGAATTTCTCTTGATAGAAGGCGATAGCGACCTCAAGGTCAGGGACGGCAATTCCAATGTGATCTACGCCAATAATCCCGGGGAGTCGAACGGGGGAGCCCGAAGGGCCACTGCTCTGAGTGCTCATAACAGTTATCTTGTCAGGTAAATTCGTTGGGTCAAAAACCTTCAGGGTGAGCACGGGGTAGTATCGAATTACTGAACCAACTAGCGAGGAGCATCTCATATGACCACATCCGTTATCGTCGCCGGAGCCCGCACCCCTATGGGGCGCTTTAATGGCTCACTCAAGGGCTTTACCGCTACCGACTTGGGCGGCATCGCTATCAAGGGCGCGCTCGCGAAAGCCGGGATCTCGGGCGACCAGGTGGATTACGTCATCCTCGGTCAGGTGCTGCAAGCCGGCGCTGGCCAAGCACCTCCGCGCCAGGCCGCGGTGAAGGGTGGCATTCCGCTCAATGTCGCTGCGCTGCTGATCAACAAAGTCTGTCTCTCGGGCCTTAATGCGATTGCGCTCGCGGATCAATTAATCCGTGCGGGTGAATTCGACACGATCGTGGCTGGTGGAATGGAGTCGATGACGCGCGCTCCGCACCTCCTCATGGGCTCGCGCGAGGGATTCAAGATTGGCAACGTCACTATGGAAGATGCACTCTTTCATGACGGTCTTTACTGCTCCTTCGATAAGTGCCTCATGGGTGAATCAACCGAGTCTTACAACGGGCGTTACAGGCTTACCCGCGAAGATCAAGATCAATTTGCGATGCACTCGCACCAAAAGGCGGCTGCAGCCACGGCGGCGGGTGTTTTTAATGACGAGATTATTCCGATGGAAATTTCTCAAGGCAAGGGCACTACCACGACACTTGCACACGACGAAGGCATTCGCGCGGACACCACGATGGAGACGCTAGGTAAGTTGCGTCCAGCCTTTAGCGCTGAAGGAACGATCACGGCAGGTTCAGCATCACAGATTACTGATGGCGGTGCGGCTGTTGTGGTGATGAGCAAAGCCAAGGCAGAAGCACTGGGCCTTGACTGGCTCTGTGAAATTGGAGCGCATGGTGTAGTAGCTGGACCAGATACTTCGCTACACGCGCAACCTGCGAATGCTCTGGAAAAAGCATTGAAGCGTGAGGGCATGAAGGTAAGCGAACTCGACATCCTAGAAATCAACGAAGCTTTTGCTGCAGTTGGTTTGGTGTCAACTCGACAACTTGGAATTGATCCAGCAAAAGTGAATCCACATGGTGGGGCAATTGCTGTGGGTCACCCCGTCGGAATGTCTGGTGCACGATTGGCGCTCCACATTGCACTTGATTTGAAGAAGCGCGGCGGTGGCGTTGGTGCTGCAGCCCTCTGCGGCGGCGGCGGACAAGGCGATGCACTGATCCTTAAGCGGGCGTGATTGCCATAGATACTTCAGCGTTAGTAAGTGGTGCGCGTGACGGAAATATCCGCTCACTCGCGCGCCTTATTTCGCTGATTGAAGATGGGTCAGAGTCGCTGCCAGCGATCATGAAGGAGTTAAAGCCTCATGGCGCTCGCGTTATCGGAATCACCGGTTCGCCGGGGGTAGGAAAGTCAACACTCACCTCTGCACTGATCAAGTCGCTTCGCGAAAAGGGTCACAAAGTAGGCGTGATTGCGATCGATCCTTCGTCGCCTTTTACCCAAGGTGCAGTTCTTGGCGATCGCATTCGCATGCAAGATCACTTTCTTGATGACGGTGTTTATATCCGCTCAATGGCAACACGTGGCCATCTAGGTGGACTGGCGGCTGCAACTCCGCAAGCTATTCGCGTGCTTGATGATGCAGGTTTTGACACCATTTTGGTAGAGACCGTCGGTGTGGGTCAGAGTGAAGTGGAAATCGTCAGCCATGCAGATACCACGATGGTGGTACTCGCTCCTGGTATGGGCGATGGAATTCAAGCGGTGAAAGCTGGTCTGCTAGAAATCGGTGACATCTACGTCATCAACAAGGCAGATCGCGACGGCGCTGAAGTGACTTCACGGGAATTGCGAAATGCACTTGCACTTGCCCCACAAGATCCAGAGAGAGAAATCTTATTGACATCAGCCGATCGCGAAATGGGAATTGAAGAGTTGGTGTTAGCCATTGACCGCCACCGTCTCTATCTAGCGGAGAGCGGGCTCCTTGAAGGTCGTCGTATAGACCGAGCCTCACTCGAAGTGGAGCATCTCGCGTCGGCCAAGTTGCGCGCACAGATCAAAGGGGAACCACTCCGTCGACTTGCGGCGCTCGTGGCAGATGGGAAAATGGATTCATATACGGCAGCCGATCAACTTCTTGCGCAGGAGCGAAATAAGTGAACCAACCTCCCAAGTTGCCCGCCTCTTTTGCCAGCGCGGTTGATCTCAGTTCGTTAAATCGCCCCAAGCCAGCCCCGCGTCCTGAAGGCGTCCCACAGAGTGCATTTGTGATTGATGTAAATGAAGAGAACTTTGAAGCACTTGTCATGGAGCAATCCAAGAATGTACCTGTGGTACTCGACTTCTGGGCCGAGTGGTGTGGACCATGCAAGCAGCTCTCACCGATATTGGAGAAACTTGCCGAAGAGGGGAATGGCACGTGGTTGCTAGCGAAGGTTGATACTGAAGCCGCTCCACGTCTTGCAGAAGCGTTCCGAGTGCAATCCATTCCCACAGTCATTGCCGTGATCAATGGACAGATCGCCCCACTCTTCCAAGGAGCGGTACCTGAGCAACAAGTGCGCGAAGTTCTTGTCAAGCTACTCGAAATCGCTGCCGAACAAGGGCTTACTGGAACCCTGGGGGCCGAGCCCGCCGAAGCGAAGGTTGAGGGCGAGGAAGAAGAGATCGACGCCGATGAAGCGGAAGCACTCGATGCGATTGATCGCGGCGATTACGAGAGTGCGCGCATTTCGTATCAAAAGTTGCTCGCTCGCAAACCTACGGATGTATACGCAAAGATTGGCTTAGCTCAAGTGGAATTGCTGGCCCGCGTGAAGGGCTTGGATTTCAATGCTGTGCGCGCTGAGGCGGCTGCACAACCAGAAGATGTGGATGCCCAAATCCGATGCGCTGATGTCGACATGGTTGGTGGCCATCTAGAAGATGCCATCCTTCGTCTAGTTGACGCAGTGCGCGTAACTTCAGGTGCCGAGCGGGCGAGAGTGAAAGATCATTTGATCTCACTCTTTGACCTTGTTGATCCCAGTGATCCGCGGATCGTTAAAGGTCGTACGTCACTCGCGAACGCCCTCTTCTAAAGCTGAGCGATCAGCCAGAGCCTTCGGTATTTCCTGGATCAGCTGCGCTCACGTCGTGAATGGCGTACTTCTCAAGTGCACTCTTCACTACTGAGATATCTACTTCGCCCAATCGATTAAGTTCATAGAGTGCGGCAACCGCGATGGATTCGCCATCTACTCGGAAGTGACGACGAAGCGCTCCTCGAGTATCTGAAAGACCAAAGCCATCTGTGCCCAGCGAAATGAATTCCCCCTCAACCCATGGCGCAATTTGATCTTGTACTGCGCGCATGAAATCGCTGACCGCTACGACTGGTCCCGAAGATCCTTTCATTTGCATTGTGACGAAAGCTTCTTGGCGGCCCTCTTCAGGATGGAGCATGTTATGTCGATCAACTTCGAGACCGTTTCTGCGTAACTCGTTCCACGAAGTCACTGACCAGACGTCGGCAGAGACGCCCCAATCGTCGGCAAGTAATTGTTGGGCTTTCAGTGCCCAGTTAACAGCTACGCCGGAGGCGAGGAGTTGGGCCTTCTTGGAATGAGAGGTGGCAGCCGGTGCGTACTTATAGATGCCACCAAGAATTCCGGCCACATCGACATTTGCAGGTTCGGCTGGTTGCACGTATGGCTCGTTGTATACGGTGAGGTAGTAGTAAACGTTCTCTGAGTTTTCGCCATACATCCGGCGGAGACCATCTTTGAAGATGTGCCCAATTTCGTATGCGAATGCCGGGTCGTAGGAAACAACGGCTGGGTTAGTAGAGGCGAGCAGATGTGAATGACCGTCTTCGTGTTGCAAGCCTTCGCCATTAAGCGTGGTGCGACCTGCGGTGGCGCCAAAGACGAAACCACGGGTCAACTGATCGGCTGCTGCCCAGAAACTATCTCCAGTACGTTGGAAGCCGAACATTGAATAGAAGACGTAAATTGGAATCATCGGTTCACCGTGTGTGGCGTATGAAGTGCCGACAGCAGTAAAGGATGCGACAGAGCCAGCTTCGTTAATGCCTTCGTGAAGAATGACACCTTGCTTGGATTCCTTGTAGGAAAGCATTAAGTCGCGATCGACAGACGTGTACGTCTGACCGTGTGGTGAATAGATCTTCTGGGTCGGGAAGAGTGAATCCATTCCGAAGGTGCGCGCTTCGTCAGGAATGATGGGAACGATGCGCGGCCCAATCACCGGATCTTTGAAGAGATCCTTGAGCATGCGTACAAATGCCATAGTGGTAGCCACTTCTTGCTTACCCGATCCGCGAGTCGCGGATTCATAAACAGAATCATCAGGTTGGGCCAACGCCTTGGGGCGCACAATGCGACTGGGCAGGGGTCCGCCCAGCTTTGCTCGACGTTCCATCATGTACGCGTACTCGGCAGAGCCTTTGCCTGGGTGGTAGTAAGGCGGTGTGTACTTATCAAGTTGATCATCGCTAAACGGAATTCCGAGGCGATCACGGAAAGTCTGAATATCTTCCAAAGTAAGTTTCTTCATTTGGTGTGTGGAGTTGCGACCCTCAAAGTGCGGCCCTAGACCCCAGCCCTTGACGGTCTTTGCCAAGATGACCGTGGGTTGACCCTTATGTGCCATCGCGGCCGAGTAGGCGGCGTAGAGCTTGCGATAGTCGTGGCCACCGCGACGCAGCCCCCACACCTTTTCGTCATTCCATCCTTCAATAAGTTTGAGCGCGCGTGGATCGCGACCGAAGAAGTTTTCGCGCACAAATGCGCCACCTTCGGCTTTGTATGTTTGGAAATCACCATCAGGGGTGACGTTCATGAGGTTTACGAGTGCGCCTTCGCGGTCTTGGGCAAGCAGTGGATCCCACTCTCGACCCCACACGACCTTGATGACGTTCCAACCTGCGCCGCGGAAATAAGATTCCAGCTCTTGGATGATTTTTCCGTTACCGCGCACCGGACCATCGAGGCGCTGCAAGTTGCAGTTAACAACGAATGTGAGATTGTCGAGTTCTTCGCGTGCAGCTAAACCAATAGCACCGAGGCTCTCTACTTCGTCGGTCTCGCCATCGCCGAGAAATGCCCATACATGTTGGTCGCTCGTGTCTTTAATTCCGCGGGCCTGCAAGTAACGATTGAAGCGGGCTTGATAAATGGCATTGAGCGGCCCCAGGCCCATAGAGACCGTGGGGAATTCCCAGAAATCTGGCATGAGACGTGGATGCGGATATGACGAGAGTCCGCCTGCTGGATGTGAAAGCTCTTGGCGGAATCCATCGAGTTGATCTTCGCTGAGTCGGCCTTCAAGAAATGCGCGGGCATACATGCCGGGGCTTGCATGACCTTGATAGAAGATTTGGTCGCCGCCGCCAGGATGGTCCTTGCCGCGGAAGAAGTGATTGAAACCCACTTCGTAGAGTGATGCTGAAGATGCATACGAGCTGATGTGTCCGCCTACACCGACGCCCGGACGTTGTGCTCTGTGTACGAGCATGGCAGCGTTCCATCGCATGAAGGAGCGAATACGGCGTTCCATTGCTTCATCGCCCGGGAAATCGGGTTCGCGCTCAGGCGGAATGGTGTTGATGTAATCGCTATTGCGAAGGCTTGGGACGCCGACTGATTTCTCTGCCGCGCGTTGCAGGAGCGAGAGCATTACATAACGTGCACGTGTGGGCCCAGCATTTTCAAGGAGTGCATCAAAGGAGGCTCGCCACTCGGCGCTCTCTTCTGGATCAGTATCGACCAACTGGCTCGGCATGCCGCCAGTGATCAGCGGATCTTGGTCTGGTCCAGAGAGTTCAAATTCAACAGCCACAGTTTTGGCGCCCTTCGGGTGAGATGGGGTCTGCCCAGCCCTTGGCGGGACCGGCGAGCGATCCAGGATCCCGGGTCACGGGAGTCTTTCGCACTCGATGCCTATCTTCCCCTAGCCAGGGTCGATTCGTCACATTAGGTGCCTTCGGCTGATGAATTCCTGGATTAATCCCAGGCTCAGATTGATTTTTACCCAGGAGGACTTGCGAAAAGCCCCAGATCTGGGTGGAGTACTCTCCAGAGGTATCGAAAACCGAAATCCAGAGTTCTAAATGAGGAGGGGATTGTGTGAGTACGGCCGCGGGCTCCGCGGGAGTAGCGAGTCGCCTTGGTGTCCTTCCCGGTGCACTCGTCATGGAAATGGGCTTTGGCCCTGATGTCGATATGGCCCTTCGCGAAGAGATTACTGCGCTCGCAGGATCTGAATTCCTCAGTGTTGAAACCGAAGAAGTTGTTGATGTTGCCCTCATTTGGTTTCGTGAAGATGACGGAGACCTCGTTGATCTTCTAGTTGATGCACTTACCTTCTTAGCCGATGCAGGGGCTATCTGGGTGATCACTCCTAAGGCTGGGCGTCCGCAACATGTTGAGCCCAGCGACATTCAAGAAGCTGCGCCCACTGCGGGCCTTTCACAAACTTCATCTTTTGCAGTTGCAAAGGATTGGACAGCAACAAAGTTCACTGCACCAAAGGCGTCTCGCCGCTAATCGCTTAACCAATCGCGGCGCTCGCCGCACAAAGGAGAAACATGGCACTTTCAGTTGGCGACATCGCCCCAGATTTCACACTCAAAAATCAGCAGACCGAAGAGGTGACGCTCTCGTCTTTCCGTGGAAAGAAGAACGTGCTCATCACCTTCTATCCTTTCTCCTTCACTGGTACTTGCACTGGTGAGCTCTGTGGCCTTCGCGACGACCTCAGTTCTTTCCAAAATGAGAAGACTGAACTCCTTGCCATCTCATGCGACTCTCCTTACACACAGAAGGAATTTGCAGCCAAGGAAGGCTTCAACTTCTCTGTGCTCTCAGACTTCTGGCCACATGGCGCCGCGTCAAAGGCATTCGGAACTTTCATCGAAGAGAAGGGCTTCGCTAACCGTGGATCCTTCATCATCGACAAGGAAGGCGTAGTCCGTTTTGCCCTTTACAGCGGTATGGACGCGCGAAATAACGAGGATTACAAGAAGGCGCTAGCTGCCCTCTAGTATGTTCCGGTCGCACCCACTTCGGTGGGCGCGATTAGGGTGCTTAGCTCAGCGGTAGAGCGCCTCGCTTACACCGAGGATGTCGGGGGTTCGAAACCCTCAGCGCCCACCACGCAGATCGCCACTTTAATAAGTGAGTGGCGCGTTTGGATCACTCTTCTGATGAGTGCGAATTACTTGTTCAGTGCACTCTGCTAAGTCGGCAAGTAGTTTCGCTTTAGAGAGTTCATGTGGCAACGAGATTCCCATCATCATTCCGCGTGGTTGATATGAGCGGCCGAGGTACCAATCTCTTTTAGCCATCTCATCGTAGATCGCCAGGCCATCAACGTTCTCCTGGTCTGACGGACCAAAACTAATGATGAGGGAATGTGGCGTGCTGTTAATGGTGAGTCCTGGAATTGCGTTAATGCCAGCCATAATTTCATCACGTAGGTTCATGAGGCGCTTATTCAACGCTAGATACCCGTCATGACCAAGATAGTTCATCACGGCGTATGAGCTTGCGATCGATCCGCCAGGACGAGTGCTCGCCACGTTGGGGTTTGAAAATTGACCAAGGGGCCAGTCATAGAAATTGAATGGTTGAAACGAGGCGAGTTCGGCGTTTGCATAGAGAACGAGCGATGAACCTTTGGCGCCAAAGCCGTACTTGTGCATATCGGCGGAGATCGAGCTCACTCCTGGAAGTGAGAAATCAAAGTCGGGAACTTCGTAGCCAAGTTCGCGCGCGAAGGGAGCTTGTAGTCCAGCGATACACGCATCAACGTGGAGCCAAAGGTTCTTTCGTTGCGCAAGAGCGCTGAGATCGCTGATCGGATCAACTACGCCGTAAGGGAAGCAGACCGCAGAGCCCACGAGTGCGATGGTGTTGGCGTTGATCGCGGCTTCCATGGCAGGAACATCTCCGCGCAGGTCTGTAGCAACTGGCACGCGCACAATGGTGAGTCCTAGATACTCTGCGGCTCGATTGAAGGTGGGATGACCAGAGAATGGAATCACTACTTCGGGTGAAGTAATTTCTGGTTTATGTTTACGCGCCCAATCGCGAGCGGCTTTCAGGGCGACGAAAATACTTTCACTTCCACCTGAGGTGATGTGCCCGACGGCCGTCTTTCCTTGCAAGAGTCCAGCGGCATAATCGATGACCGCGTCTTCCATGATCTTCAGGCTTTTAAAAGTTTTGCCCGCACCCCCACCGTTTTCTTGCATGTACATCGCGTAGCTCTCGCGCTGGACTTCAAAGATGTCATCGCCGCCGTACCAAACATGGAAGGCATGGCGGCCTTCCCGCCACTTCACATCGTTTGTGGAGAAGCCAGACATCTCGTCCTTGATCTCTGCCCAAGGACGGCCATGTTCCGGTAGCGCTGGTCTCATCTCTTCTCCTCGATAGGTTGACACCCAATCTAAGGGCATGGGTCAGCGGGTGGAAAGGATCCCAGCTGGTCTCGGGTGGCCTCTGGTGGGTGGGATCGAGCTCGTGGGCGCGGTAGCCTTAAGCCAATTCCATATCGGCCCCAGGAGGTCCTCGTGAAAGCTGCGCCAGCAGATCAAGCGAAGCTACTCGATATTGCGGGCCTTGATCAGACCCTCTCCCAGCTCGCACATAAGGCCAAGTCGTTGCCGGAGCACGAAGCGATCGCCAAGGCTGGGGTCCGACTTACAGAGCTCAACAATCTTATTGTGGCAATCACCACTGAGCAGAGCGATATCAAGAAGGAATTACTTCGCGCAGATGCCGATGTTGATCAGGTACGCACTCGCGTTGCTAAGGATCAAAGCCGACTAGATGCCGGTCAAGGAAGTCCGAAGGAGCTCGAAGCTTTCCAGCATGAGTTGGTCTCACTTGGGCGCCGCCAGAACGAGCTCGAAGAGATAGAACTTGAAATTATGGAGCGCATGGAGTCTGCTCAAGCACGTGAGAAAGAATTGCGTACTGAGCACGATGCGATTTCTGCTGACGTAGCTTCCATGGAATCAAAGCGCGACGGTGCGCTCGCAGCAATTTCCGGAGAAGAAATCGTCACACGCGAAATGCGCGGAATTCTTGCAAGTCAGATCGATGATGCTCTCCTTGCGCAGTACACAAAACTCAGCGAATCCATTGGAGCTCCTGGTGCCGCGGCACTCCACCAACGTCGTTGTCAGGGATGCCGACTAGAAATCAATGCGGTCGATATCGAGAAGTTCCGCGCCGCGGCTGCAGATGAAGTTTTGCGCTGTGAGGAGTGCCGCCGCATTCTCGTACGTACTTCAGATTCTGGTCTTTAATGTCTCGCTCTTTAGTAGTTACTGCAGACGGTGGCTCACGTGGTAACCCTGGCCCTGCCGGATTTGGCGCTGTAGTTATTGATGCGAAAACTGGCGAGGTGCTTAAAGAGGTAGCGGAGTCCATCGGTGTGGCCACTAACAACGTGGCCGAATACCGTGGATTAGTTGCCGGCCTTACCGCGGCACATGCAATTGATCCCGAAGCGCACATCGAAGTCCGGATGGATTCCAAACTTGTCGTGGAACAAATGTCGGGACGCTGGCAGATCAAACATCCCGATATGCGTGAACTCGCCAAACTCGCTCGCACGATTCACCCGTACGAATTGATTAAGTTCATTTGGATTCCGCGTGAACAGAATTCACATGCAGATCGCTTGGCTAACGAAGCTTTGGATGCTGCTGAGCAAGGCCAGGCCTGGCAGGGGAGTCCTAATGTGGATGTCCCGGCCGATGCTGCTCCGAAGAAGAATCAACTTGTGGGTCGCCTCACCAGCGGTGCACCGGTAACAACCTTGATTTTGATTCGCCATGGCGAAACTCATCTCACTCCCGAACGGCGTTTCTCAGGCAGTGGCGGCACCAACCCTGGTTTGAGTGAACATGGTGAGTGGCAAGCGGCACATATGGCGAAGGCCGTTTGCGTTCGGGAGATTGACGTTCTCTATACCTCGCCGCTTTTGCGTGCCAAGCAAACTGCCGCGCACATTGAACAGCACGCAAAGCTAAAGGCCATTGTGGAAGATGATTTTACGGAATTGAATTTTGGGGAGTGGGAAGGTCTTAGTTTTGCAGAGGTGAAAGAGCAAGATGGTGCACGCTTGGATCGCTGGCTCGCATCGACTTCGTTACCAACGCCAGGCGGAGAATCACATGATCAAGTTTCAGCGCGTGTTATTCCTGCGATGTATCGCGTAGCCAAGAAGCACGTGGGTAAGACCGTAGCGATCGTGGCGCACGTAACCCCGATCAAGCAGATGTTGCGAGATGCGCTGGGGGCTTCGATGGAAATCATTCACCGCTTTGATCTTCATCCGTGTGGGGTTTCTGTCGTGAGTATCTGGGAGGATGGCTTTGCGCTCGTACGAGCGATGAACGACACCTCCCACCTCGCAACTCACTCTGAGTGAGGTTTAGGTGTCTCCTCAGCGCACAATGCCACTGTAAGTTTTATCTCCCCTCTCCTAGTTGGAAAGAAGGGTATCTTTCCAACTAGGAGAGGGGAGAAGAGTGGATTCCAGCGTGAAATTTGTAGAATCTTTCATGGATGATGTGCAGCAAAATATGCGTCATGATCAGAGACCAGTTGCGGAGCACATCATCCATTACTATCAAATCGGCAAGGTTGTTGAAAATAACCCCGATCTTCCTTACGAGTTCATCAAGGAGATTCTTGAAAGTCTGCAGGAACGGTCAAATCTCTTGAAAAAGTAACTTTAAGTTCGCCGATGTTGACGAGGGTCTTCGTGTATTGCATTATTCGCAATGCCTCGAATTTCTATTGAGGAAATGGAGCACTTGGGGAACTGGTAAGCCTCATTATTTGAGTGCACCTTGGAGTTGCCGGCGAGTGCGGGTTCGAGAACTTCTCGAACCCGCACTTATGCACATGCCTTGTTGAATCCACAGCGAAAATTGTCAGCCCCTGGGTGTCTCTCATTTCGGTCAAAATTCGCTGGCGGGTTGTTGTGGTGTAAACGGCAGCATGACTTTCTTACCAATTAGTAGGTGCGGGTTCGAGCCCCGCCGGCAACTCGTACGACATTCTCTACCATGATCTCAATAGATCAATTAGCAAAGGATGATATTTAGACAGTGCGGTTTCTTCGGACTGCTTGGCACTTCATGTTCCACTTCAAACTTCTTGCTTAGAACTTTGGCAACTCCAGCGATACTTGTTGGCGCTTTCGATTGCAATAAGAGTTCTCGAGCCACTTCTCCGCGCGTTAACTTTGCCATATGCGAGATAACGCTTCTCTTCCCATTCTTCTCAAGGAAGACGTGCACCTGCGCAGTGTTGGCGGGATTTGGAACCCATGCGGTTGCATATGTTTGTGAACGCATATCGATAACGGGCGCGGAATCTAAACCGGCAAGCGCAATAGACAAATGCTTCTTCCAGAAGGCACTCAGGCCACCAACACGGGGGAGCGTCACATCCATGCTCAAGCGATAGGCAGGAATTGCATCCAATGGTCTTAGCGCACCGAAGAGTGCAGAGATCACCAACAGCTGATCCTCGGCTCGCTTGCGAACAGGGGTCGGTAGCGAACTCCAGCCGAGTGCTTCATAAAGGACCCCCGAGTAGACCTCAAGTGCCGGTGAACACGGTGCGGTCATGAGGCCGCTATCGACCTTGATCTCTCCGGCTAGTCCAGGAGTTAACCCCAAAGTGTCGCTTGCCTTCTTCTGCGGTCCTTGGGCTAGCTTCACCAATGACTCCAAGACCTCTGAGCGTGGCTTCGATAGTTCTGAAGCGCAGGTGAGCGTAGAGAGCGCGAGTTTCTTGCCCTTGGCAGGCGCACTCTTGCCCTCACTTGGTGGGAGAAGAATCAGCACAACACGAGAGGCTATCGGGCGGGTAGGCTCACTGCTTGAAGAAGAGTCGTCTGGGTTACCGCGTCGGAGTTAGCTTGCTA
>CAEZZQ010000020.1_pt1 | contig 17309 bp, 18 predicted proteins | sample 7266711 | NCBI WGS metagenome assembly CAEZZQ01 (sample SAMEA6813964, study PRJEB35770) | freshwater metagenome | biome: Freshwater; feature: Freshwater reservoir; material: water | place: Czech Republic | collected 2016-08-15 | depth 30m m
CGCATGCGCACACGAGTCTCTTCGGAGAGTGGCTTATGTTCTACGGGAAGCGGGCGTAGTGCTTTAGCTGCATGCATCCAGGAAGAAGCAAGCACCGAAAGTTCACCGCGCTTTGAAGTGATTACTTCGCCAGAGACTGATACGAGATCACCTAGATCAACATCGCTCTTCCAAGCCGCAAGAACATCTTCGCCGGCGCGATCCAAAGAGAACATCACTTGAAGCTGAGTGCCATCGCCTTCACGAAGCGTCGCAAAAGCGAGCTTACCGGTGTCGCGCTTAAAGATAACCCGACCAGTAACGCTCTCGCTCTCTCCGGTAGCGACATCAATTTCCAGATCAGCAAAACGTTCCCGGAGCGCTTTGAGGGTAGTGGTGCGAGGAACAGCGACCGGATAGGGATCCAGGCCAGCAGCAATCAAGCGGCTGCGCTTCTCGCGCCGGATCCGCATTTGCTCTGGGACATCGTCCTCAAGCTCGGACTTAGATTGCTCGGTCATAGATAGAGAGCCTAAAGGTCAGTTGCGGGCAAAGACCAACTCAAGGCCGATCAAAGTGAGGTCGGGTTCATGAAATTCGATGGTTTCGCTAATTCCGAGGACTAGTGGCGCCAATCCACCGGTAGCCACCACCGCCACAGGGCCGGCATCCAATTCCTCGGTGATCCGGCGCACCAGACCATCGACTTGGCCGGCGAATCCGTAGATCATCCCTGATTGCAAGGCTTCGACCGTGTTCTTGCCAATCACCGACCGTGGTTTCACTAACTCCACTTTGCGGAGCTGTGCGGCCCGCGAGGAGAGAGCATCGAGTGAGATCTCGATTCCGGGAGCGAGCGCGCCGCCTAAGAACTCTCCCCTTGCCGAGACGACATCAAGGTTCGTGGAAGTTCCAAAGTCGACCACGATGACGGCGCCAGACTCACCAAAGAGCGTGTGAGCAGCGAGCGTGTTTACGATGCGATCAGCTCCGATCTCTCGTGGATTATCTACCAGGAGAGGAACACCAGTTTTGGTACCTGGTTCGATGATGACAGTGTGAATGTCGGAAAAGTAACGCAAAAGCATCGTACGAATTTCGCGCAAGACAGCGGGAACTGTAGAACATACACAAATCCCCGTGACTTTGTACCCGTCTAAGAGCGCGCGATATTGCAACGCTAACTCGTCGGCGGTATCACGAGAATCGGTCTTGACGCGCCACGAAGCAACGAGTGCGCCATCTTCGAAAACTCCAAGAACCGTGTTGGTATTTCCTACGTCAATTGCGAGCAGCATTTTCGCTCCTAAAGTCGACTCCGATATCGATATTCATTACTGAGTGTGTGAGAGCGCCAACTGCGATGTAGTCGACACCTACCTCTGCGTATTTCCGAGCATTTTCTAGGGTGATGCCACCAGATGCCTCGCTCTTAGCACGACCAGCAATCTGGCGTACCGCTAAATCGCAGAGCTCGGGAGACATATTGTCGAGCAGGATGAGTTCCGCTCCAGTACTTACCGCCTCTTCTAACTGTGAGAGCGAATCGATTTCGATTTCCACGGGTATATCTGGGAAACGAAGTGTGAGTGCAAGATAAGCGGCTGTGATGCTTCCAGCTGCCACGATGTGATTGTCTTTAATCATCGCAGCGTCCGAGAGAGACATTCGGTGGTTAACTCCGCCGCCCATGCGCACTGCGAATTTTTCAAAAGCACGAAGGCCCGGCGTAGTCTTTCGAGTATCTCTCACTTGTGTTTGGCTACCCGCAAGGACATTGCTCCAGGCTCGAGTGGTCGTCGCAATTCCGCTCAACCGCCCAAGGAAATTAAGTGCGCTCCGTTCGCCAGTCAATAACCCTTGGGCTGTACCGATTGCAGTAAAGATCACTTCTCCCGACTTCGCTTGTGCACCGTCGTACATATGGTCAACGAATTTCACGCCTCCACCACACGCCTCAAGCAGAATTACCTTAGCTATGACGATGCCAGCCACTACACCGTCAGTGCGCATACGAAAATCTGCCAGCACCACAGTGCCACTCGGAACCAGCGCAGTTGTCGTGACGTCAACACCGCCATCTAAATCTTCTGCGATAGCACGTTGCGCCATATGCGCAACAAATTCCGGATCAAGCCCCAGAGACGTGATGGATTCCCTTAATTCTTCAGGGAGTTGCATTCGACACCTCCTCGTATGAGTCGTGCCATTCGCCATCGAAATGTTCCACGATTCGATGTTCCCACTTTGTCAGGGTCTCCGGAAAATCTTCCCGCCAATGCGAACCGCGCGTCTCTGCGCGGCGAAGGGCTGCCCGAGTTAAACCGGTAGCAATGAGATGGAGGTTGGTAACTTCCCACGCTTCTACACACGGCGCCACATCGCGCGAACGATCAGCAATTTCCTGCAAACGATCAAGGGTCACGCGCAATGAATTACTACTTCGGAGAACGCCGGCACCTTTCGACATCGCATCAGCGATAAGGGGGCGCATCGCGGGGTCGATAAGCGGCGCGGAGGCATCCGATTGCACAGGGTCGCTTGCGGGTGGCAAATTCTTCTGCAGGTCATCAGCAATACGCGCGCCAAATACCAATCCTTCAAGGAGCGAATTGGACGCCAAACGATTAGCACCGTGAACACCCGTGCATGCACTTTCGCCGCAGGCATATAAGCCAGGAATGGTGGATTGCCCAGCCAGGTCAACCCGAATTCCACCAGATGCGTAATGGGCTGCCGGGGCAATCGGAATCAAGTCTTTATGTGGGTCGATTCCATGTGCCATGCACGAGACCAAGATGGTGGGAAATCTCTCTTCCCAATTAAGGTGTCGACCATCAAGCCACATATGCGGCTTACCGCTCTCCATCATCGCGCGCATTATCGCCTTGGCAACGACATCTCGCGGCGCCAGATCTTCCAAGGGATGCAGGCCCTTCATGATGTGATTACCTTCGAAATCCAAAATTGTGGCGCCTTCTCCGCGCAACGCTTCACTAATTAAAGGTTGTTGTCCTTGGGCGGTGCTACCCAGATACATGACCGTGGGGTGAAATTGCACAAACTCAAGATCAGCAATAGCTGCGCCAGCGCGCAAGCCCATGGCGACTCCGTCACCAGTAGAAACTACGGGGTTGGTAGTTTGCGCATAGATCTGTCCCATGCCACCCGTGGCAATTACGACCGCGCGCGCAAGCGCTTCGCCAACACCGTCACGTTGTCCTTCGCCAATAACGTGAAGTGTGACGCCACAAATTGCGCCATCCTTGTTCTTGAGTGCGTCAATCACCAACGCGTTCTCAATTACTTCAATACCTGGATCTTGCGTCACTGCGGCAAGTAGTGCGCGCGATACTTCAGCTCCCGTGGCATCTCCGCCGGCATGAATGATGCGATCTCGATGATGCCCGCCTTCGCGAGTAAAGGACATTTCACCGGAAGCCACCTGATCAAAGACCGCCCCGCGAGCTATAAGGCGGCGGACCGCTTCCGGCCCTTCAGAGACCAATACTTTGACGGCTTCACGATCACAGAGTCCAGCGCCAGCTTCTAGGGTGTCTTCCTCATGTTGTGCGGGTGTGTCACCAGGTCCAAGAGCAGCCGCAATGCCACCCTGTGCCCATTTGGTGGAGCCCGCATCCACCCGCGCCTTAGTGACGATAAGAACCGAAAGATCAGCGCTTCGAAGTTGAAGTGCAGTGGTAAGCCCAGCGACGCCGGATCCAATCACAATGACGTCCGCGCGCATGCGCCATCCAGGAACGCCACTCTTCAAGGTCCTCATCGGATCTCCACCAGATCATTATCGATCAAACGGACACCATCTAGCGAGGCGGCCAGAATTGCACGCGCTTGACCTCGGAATTCATCACTAATCGGCGCCCAAGTGAGTGGATCGATGAGTTCTAGGTACTCAACTTCCAGCGGAGCCCCCAGGAGGTTGCGTGCCTCAGTAAGGCGCACGCTTGCCGGCTTAGAACTTCCTTGAAGATAGCGAAGAGCCTCGGGAAGTCGCGCGGCCACTTCCCGCTGCGTGACAAAGCGATTTCGACTTGCCATCGCTAGACCATCGCTCTCACGAATCGTTGGACCAGCAAGAATTTCAATAGGCAATGAGTGCGCTTTTACCATTTGGCGAATAAGGGCGAGTTGTTGAAAATCTTTTTCGCCAAAGATGGCAACTGAAGGATTCACTAATTGAAAGAGTCTACGAACGACTGTAAGCATGCCAGCGAAATGGCCTGGCCTGTGAACACCTTCGAATACGCTTCCTAACCAACCAGCATCTTCTAATTTCGTTTCGCCAGGATAAATCTCTGTTTGCTCCGGGATCCAGAGAAGATCGACACCAGCACCCGCAGCCAGAGCAGCGTCGGCATCTTCTGTCCGCGGATACTTTGCAAGGTCAGCTGCGTTATTAAATTGCAACGGATTCACAAAAATACTCATCACCACCACGTCGCACTGTGGGCGGATGGCATCCACGAGCGAGAGGTGACCAGCATGGAGCGCGCCCATGGTGGGGACGAGTCCAATGCGCTCACCACTAGGTAGAGATTTTCTGATGCCGTCAGTGATGATCTTCATGACGCATCACCAAGCAAGGCCAGGAGCGATGTGGCGCGATCTGCCGTGAGCATCCCAGAAGCGAGTGCGCGTTCCGCGGTCAGCCTGCCAAGGACCCGATAAGGCTGTAGCAATTCGGGATGCTCGCGTTTAATCGTTTCAATATGCGCCGCCACAGAACCCACATCTCCACGAGCAATCGGCCCCGTAAGTGCTTGATCACCCCGGCGTAGGACGTTATCCACCGCGGCATCAAGAAGTGGATGAAGAAGCGCTTCAGTTTCTCTAATGCCAATAGATTTCAAAAGATCAGCACCTTGCGCCACAATCGAAGTGATGAAGTTCGTACTCCATGCGAGCGCAAGGTGATACGTGGCGCGGTCTTCTTCTGCAATCGTGATGGGCTCGCCGCCCATTTCAATAACCAGCGCTTGCGCAATCGGGAGAAGTTGAGTGGGCGCTGTCACGCCGAAGAATGCGCCCTGCATTCTCTTCAGATCTACTGAAGTTCCAGAAAAAGTCATAATCGGATGAATGGCGAGCGGCAGGATATTGCTCGAAAGGACATCGTTAAAAATCCCCGCACCAAAGCGACCAGCCGTATGCACCAGAATCTGCCCAGCTTGCAACGCTCCGGTGGTGTGTAACCCGTGTGCCAATTCGGCAAGTGCATCATCTGGGGGCGTCAAAAGTAAGAGATCGCAGGTGCGTGCTACTTCATCTGCAGAAAGTATCGGCACCCCGGGAAGGAGCAATTCAGCACGGTCTTTAGAGGCGTTGCTCACCGCGTGAATGCCAACGACCACGTGCCCCGCAGCAGCAAGTGCAGCGGCAAAAGGCGCGCCCACTCTCCCGGCGCCGATTAAACCGACGCGCAGGCGTGCTGTATCGACTTGCCCTGCACTCATGCTCATATAGGTCGTTCCAGTCCTCGTCGGGTACCAGACGTCATGAGTGTAAAGCCAGGAGCATGGAAGAATCCACTTCGTGCCGACATATGCGCTGGGACCGGTCTCCGGGGATCATCAGATCCTGGCAGGTCACCCGGCCTCCCATGGTGGACTTCGCCTCCACCTCGAGGCTCCCGGTGGGGTGATTGAGAGCGCCCGAATCGAGCACGGTTTCATGAATCGTGGCGTCGAACACCTCTTCCCCGCTCGGGATTATCGCCAAGGCCTCATGATGGCCAACCGACACGATTGGAGCGCACCAAGTAGTGGCGAGTTTGCTTACGCGCTCGCTGTTGAATCGCTTTTAGGACTCAAGACTCCCCCGCGCGCTGATCTCATCCGTGTCATCATCGCTGAATTGGATCGCGCCTCATCGCACGCGCTCTTTCTCGCAGCCCTTCCCGGGTTCACATCCCCACTCTTAGCGCTTCGCGAAAAGTTACAAAGTATTTTAGAAGCGGCCACTGGCGCTCGCATGCATCACCACATGATCGTCATCGGTGGAATTCATCACGATGTTGATCTCGCTTGGCTCGGAGGTGAGCTCACACCACTTATAGAAGAATTTCAGGCCGTTGATGTAGCGAGTTTCGCCGCAAATTGGAAAGAAGTAGGAAAGGTTTCGAGTGAGACTCTACTAAGTCATGGTGCCAGTGGAATTATTTTGCGCGCTGCCGGCAGCGAACTAGATGAGAGAACTATCCGCCCCTACTCTGGCTACTTCGAACTTCCAGTGAAGGTGAGCACTAGAAAAGCAGGTGACATATCTGCACGAATAGAGCTACTTCATGATGAGCTTCTCAACTCACTTCAATACGCAATATCCGCAATAGCCGCTATGGACGAACTTACTGATCACGAGATTTTGCAGCGCACACCCAAGAATTTGCGATTGCCCGATGGCGAGATTTTTGTGAATGTTGAAGGCGCATTGGGCATCACCGGTGTGGCTCTCTTCTCTGAAGGTGATCGATCGCCCGCCAGATTGCGCTTACGCACACCTTCCATGGGAAACCTTTCGGCGCTAGAAGAAGCGCTACCCGGGCTCAAGCTAGATCACCTCGAAATAATGTTAGCTTCCTGGCCGTTTCTACCAGGCGATCTCGACCGCTAAACCAAGATTAGAATCTACACATGGCTACCAACCCGGATCGCGCTTCCTACTTTCCTGCGATAGAGAAGAAGTACGGGCATCCTATGTCGTACTGGTTTGCCCAAATGAAAGAGATCGCAGATCGAAAGTATCCCGAGCAAATTGCATTCTTGCGCGAGAATCACGCTTTTAGTCAGGCGCATGCCAACGCGCTTGTCTTGTACTCGCGAGGCTCGCTCAGTTCAAAAAGATATACCACTGTTGATCAATATCTAGCCCAGTTTGATGAAACGAAGCAAACCACGGTGCTAGGAATAATCAAGACACTGAGTACCAAGTATCCAAAAGCCGAGTGGGTAATCGCTTGGAATCAGCCAATGATGAAATACCAGGATCAGTACATCTTTGGAGTCACTGTCTTAAAGAACCATATTTTGATGGCACCCTGGAGTACTGATGTCCTCAATGATTTTCTACCAAGACTCACAGGTTACGAAGTGAACAAAAAGACCATCAAGATTCCAGTCGATTGGAAGATCGACGCGAAATTACTGAAAGAGATGGTTGCTGCCAGAATTGCCGAGTTCTAGGTCAAGTAATTTAACCTCATCGAATCCAATTCGACGCCATTTCTTCACCTGCCATTCATCGAGCCCCACGCCTTTGAGGTCGGCTCCATACCATTATTGAAGTGCTTCCCCTTAAACGTCCAACAAACGAAGGGAAGTTGCCATGTCAAATTATCTTGAATATCCAACTTGTTTCGCTTGTCGTTCCATTGATTTGGAAATAGTTACGCATGCGGATTTTGGGCCAATGTTCATGTGCGATGAGTGTGGATACTCCTGGGTCGCCTCATTCGAGAGCATCGACCCTGAGATTTCTCAAATCGTCGTAAAGCTTAAGGTAGCCTGACCTCATTAGCAGTGAGGTCTACTTCTTCTTATAACCTGCTGGGCAGACCGGCTTTATCCCCGAAACCTTCTTCGTGGTTTTGCCCTTCGTGCAAATGATGGTCCTACTATTTGCTGCCTCTTTTTCGAGTAAGGGAATCGAGAAGTTAAATTCACCGGTCTCTTCCTCCGCATAACTCTTGATAACTTCCATATCCGACGTGAGATCCATCAAATTCATGTTGATGAATTCTCGTACATGTAAGAAATCCTTAAGAATGAAATTATAGGAACTTAGCAATTTTGGGTTATTGGCTGTCATCGCCTTAATTGCCAAGATCCGCGCATATTGCGCATCAAAGATTGGATCGTACTGCGCGTGGATAGCCACAACTTGTTGGTCACGCGTAGGTAGTACGTCGGCAGCTCGCGCGACTCCCGTAAATCCAATAAAGAGAGAAACTACCAAGACCCCCGTAGTGAACTTGCGTTTCATACTTTCAAGGTACTTCGCCAAACTTCGTAACGCAATGAAAGTGAATGTGATCTGCGACCACTAGGTTCGATCTACTTCTTCTTATACCCCACTGGACACTTCGGGGAGATCCCCGAAATTTTCTTCACAGTTTTGCCCTTCACACAGGAAATAGTGATCTGTTTCGTGACTGGCTTTGCACTCGCTTTTACCGGAGCAACGACGGCTGCGCTGACTTGAGATGGCGTGCTTGGCGCCACAGAGACGGGCGCTTGAAACCGAATTCGAATGGTTGTGGACGAAAAGTGATATCCATACCCTCGAATTTCGACAGTGTCTGATGCTGAAAAATATTTTGTGGAGTACGTGGCTGCTTGCGGTGTGCCATCGCTTGAAGTTACTTCGATAATCGCTTCATTCATCGTCTTGGGTTCCAGCTTGAAGACCTTGCGGATCATGTCTCCGCGTATGCTTGCCTCAACCCAGCCCGTAATGAGATCGCCAAAGATATCGAAGTGTGTGCCGGTCGAGACCACTTGAATCATGTTCGTCGCAGGATCGACCGTGACGCGAGATTCACATCCACCGTTCTGAGTAATGAAGATTCCCCCAGGAGGAGTCCCTTGCAATATTGCATACTCGCGATAGTAGGGCTCGATATTTATGGAGAATTCCACGTTGTAGAAATTTGCGACTAATTCGTTACCGCCCGGTGCGTTACAGGGACTTTGTTTCGTGTTATCGAACCACTTATATTCGTTTACTTCCTGGACTGTGCCTGAGGCAATAATTCGATTTTTGCCATCTGGGCCTTTCTTCACCTCGAGGCTTGGATTCTTCATACGGGCGAGACCAATTCCTGCATTTTTCCCACCTGCATTAGAGACAACTGTGAGCCTGAAGGTCGTTCCTGGCTTAAGAGTGATCCACGCATTGTCGTTCGCCGGAATCTTGCTTCGCTTGGGAACCAATCCATTTTGAGCTTGCAGCGAAAGTGAAATCCTGGGGTAGCCGGGCACTTCTTCCAACGATCCGACGGTGGCCGTAACTAATTGGTCCGTCCCGTCCACTGCAGCGCCTTTAAACCAGTAGCAATAATCTGAGTAGCTGGCGTTACCGTAACCGCACTTGAGTTTGCCGGGTGCATTCTCTCGCAGTGGTAGATCGACTCCAGGTTTCCAGAACGGGCTTTTCTCTTCGACAGCAGGAACCCATTGCTGAGTTGCATCATCGAGAATCTCGACCGACTCAATGCAATTATCTTTTATCTCGATGCTCTTGCAATTTACCCACCAGGTCTTTGCATTCACATTCACTGAAGCGCCCAGGATGATGTCGCCTTCAGCAGCAAGCACAGGTTGTACAGCAAGCAACGAGAGGCCGAGGGAGAGAAGTATCCGCGGAAGCCGCATAATTGATGCTATCAGCAGCCGCCTTGAATGACGATGGCGCTAGCCAGCCTTTTCTACCTTAATCACTTCGCCAAATTCGTCGGATTCCACCACGGTTATCTTTACACCGGAGACGGTTACAGAATCTCCCAAACGCAGGGCGCCATCTCGATAGAGCGAATCCTTCACACCTGGACGCGGTATGAGAGCGAGCGGATGATCTTCCCAATCGCTACTCGAAGTATTCACCGTATAGACGAGCGCCCCTTGGTTCTTGGGGTACATCATGTAGTTATAGCCAACCGCACGCACCGATTCGATAACGATTCCCTTTTGCTCACCCAGTGGAATCACAATACCCTTCGGAACATTTCCGGAGATCGCATTAGGGCGGATCCAATACGTGCCACCAACAATTGGTGATACACACACAACTTGTGAATCCTTGATTTGGCTCATTTTGAACTTATCCCAAAAGAGCGGCTCATTAAGAATTATTTGTGACATGTTGCCCCACACGCCCATGTACTTGTTGATTTCTACATTCCACTTTGCCGACCCCGGCTCATTTACCGGCGTTCGTGCGTCAAAGTTGTCATCTGCCCCTGCCATATGCAGGAAGTGATGAATCCAGCCCATCGGCGCAAGCGCGGTGTCATCGGCGCCGAAGGTAAACCACTCCATCAATGAGACGTTATAAATCTTTCCTTCATTCGTTTGCCACCCTTGGCTAGGGATGAGCGGGGAGTGGAAGTGGCTCGGCTGCCAGGCAGTTGCACTTGGCCGTTCCGGTGTAACAAAGATGACCATATTCACGTCAGTGAAGTCGACCTTCAGGTCAGCTTCCTGCAAAGTATTCTGCGCCCAACCTTGCGGATCACGATCGCGGTTAGATTTGTAACTCTCGATCGGACGAGAAAGTTGAATCCAATCCTTGGGAACTCTCCAATTAATTTTTACAGGTACGTCTGAGGTGTTCTCCCAGTAAGCGCTCACCGCACGCATGGCAGGGCCAAAGAGTTCGTCCGGGGTGAGTTTTGATTGACGATCCGGAAAAGCGAAGGCCGCTAGTTGAATGTTGACATTGGCCACTTTCCATCGCTCTGCAGGCATAGGAAAGCCAGTGTTGTTCCACTCCCCATTCTTTGTGGGTGGCTCGCTACCCTTGATTTTGCAATCGACTACGGGTAATTGATTTGTTGCCGACGAGAGCAGACTTTTAGGTTCCTTAGTGCTAGCAACTCCCGGGTAGTAGCCGTATGGCGGCCGCGCTGAATAATTTCCGGTGACAAATTGGGCGGTTTGATTCTTCGCCCACTCGGCTGGCACAAAGTAGTCGTACTGGCGCAAATAATCAGCAGGGCGAGGAGTCGAAATGAGGCCGGTCTCTTGATCCCAATTATCGCTGCCCTTATCTTCTGCCCACTTCCCTTGCGTGGTACAGAAGAGAAAGGCAATCTCGTACTTCTCTGTGTAACCGATCGTCTGAGGAAGCTGAGCACCTGTTGGGATGCAGCTGCCACCAACAATCTGCCAATACTTATTTGGAAAGGGATATGCCAGGGCCGGCTTAGTGACCACCGGCGTGGGCGGCTGTGTGGGCTGCGCTGCTTGAGTCGGTTGCGCCGATGGTATGACGACTGGTGCAGGCGCTGGCTTAGCAATCACCACACCCTTATTCCACACCAACTTTTTTCCAGATTTCACACAGGAGTACTTCACACCATTAGAGATTTGAGTTTGATTTAATTTTGGGCAGAGAGCGCCTGGTTTAGGAGTCGCAGCATGTGCGGTGAGCGGCGCGAAAGATAGAAGTAGCGAGGCGATCGCTATTCCCCCGAGTAATTTCCGCATCTAGGCAGTATCTCATTCACCTTGAGGATTTTGAGATTTCAATTGACGCTCAAGTGCGATTCCCACGATTGCCAAAATGAGCGCGCTCACCGCGTCAACTAGCGAGACCCAGAGCTGATGCTGAGCGAAAGCGCCACTTAAGTTGGGAAGTTGAAAGAGTGCAAAGCCAAGGTAGAGACCGGAAAGGAGCGCGCCTCCATGAGAGCCACTCTTTGCCAAGAGAACGAGCCGCCCTACAAAGGTCACGGGTAACACGTTGATACGTCGTTTAACCATCAGCATGAGGAAAGCGAAGAGCAAGATAAATGGCGCGCTCTGCCAAGAGAGCTCTGGCGCCGCCGAATCATTTGAGCGAAGCACTTGTAAGAACGCCCAACCAGCGCTCACTCCCAAGAGAAGTAGCAGCGCAAGAGTGCTCGGCTTACTTACCTTCATAAGGTGGCCCCGGCACTCTGCAAAGCGTCAATAATGCCTCTCACATCTCCTTGACCAATCAAATGAGCGTCTGGCTGCAACTCAATCCATGGAATGAGTACGAAGAGCCGCTCATGGGCACGTGGGTGCGGAAGTGTGAGTTTCGGATCATGACTTACTTGGTCTCCGAAGGCGATGATGTCGATGTCGAGGGTACGAACGCCCCAGCGCAGTATGCGTTCCCGACCAGCGGCCTCTTCAAGTTTAGAAGTTTTTTCAAGAAGTTCATCGGCCGTACCACCCCACTCTCCCATCACAACCGCATTGAAGAATTCTGGTTGATCTTCAACGCCCACCGGAGCGGTTTGATAGATCCTTGAAGCTTTCGATTCCTTCAATATTTGACTGAGTTGATGAATAGTTTGGTGCACCATGGTTTCGGCGTCGCCGAGATTTGCTCCAATGGACAGTACGACGCGCGTCATGGCCGCGTAATGGTTACAGAGACGTCCGCGAAAGGAACTTCAATAGGCGCGGTTGGCTTATGAACGGTTACCACAACCGTCTGCACCAATTTACGCGTCAGAATTTTTGATGCGATGCGCTCAGCAAGCGCTTCGATGAGATTCACTGGATCGCCCACGATTTCAGCATGCACGTCATTGGCAACTTCGCCGTAATGAGCGCTCTTTGTCAGGTCATCACTCAAACCTGCCGGCGCAAGTGAGAATTGCAGGGTTACATCGACGATGAATTCCTGACCATCCGCGCGTTCGGCAGGTAATACCCCGTGATACCCAAAACCCTTAATCCCAGTGATTGATATGGAGTCGGTCATTTCTTGCCCCAGCGCGTGACTACTTCGATGGCATCTCGGCTATCGCGCACGTTATGTACGCGAACTCCCCAAACTTTGCGCTCTGCCAACATGGTGGTAACTGCAATAGTGGCAGCTTCCCGCTCCTTCACATCACGGTCGCCTTCGCCATCGTTGAGAAGCGTTCCCAGGAAGCGTTTCCGAGAAGCGCCAACCAGCAGTGGACGCTTCAATTTTTCAAAACTTTCAATGGCTTGCAGCACATCCCAATTATGATCTGGCTCTTTGGCGAACCCGAGGCCTGGATCGAGAATTATCTGATCGATCTCTACTCCAGCTTTGGTAAGTTTTTCAATTCGCTCGGCCAATTCATGTCGAACTTCCTTTGCGGTGACTTCATAAACCGCGAGCTTCTGCATGGAATCCGAGAATCCGCGCCAATGCATCACCACGTACGGCACTCGCACATCTGCAATCAGTCGCGGCATGTCGCTATCGGCAAGTCCCCCACTTACATCGTTGACGATGGAAGCTCCTGCCGCGATCGCTTCCTCAGCCACTTCTGCACGCATCGTGTCAATGCTCAGAACTGTGTCGTAATCAGCTAGGGCTCTCAGCACGGGCAGTACCCGAGCTTTTTCTTCCTCAGGGGAGATGCGAGAAGCTCCTGGGCGGGTGGATTCACCACCGATATCGATGATGTCCACACCTTCGCGAATCATTTGAATTCCGCGCATCACGGCGCTTTCCGTGGCGGCGTTTTCTCCGCCATCAGAGAAGGAATCGGGTGTGACGTTGATGATGCCCATCACCAACGTGCGCTTGGGTTTGTGGAGGAACTCTGGCAACCCAAGGACGCGCATGGTTACTTCCCGAGCGCCAATTGCATAGCCTCGGCACGAGTCGCAGGGTCGCGAAGTTGTCCACGCACCGCGCTTGTTACTGTGCGGGCAGTGGACTTGCGTACACCACGCATTGACATACAGAGATGCTCACAATCAATAATCACTATTACGCCGAGCGGCTCCAGGATGCGCACAAGGGCATCGGCAATCTGACTGGTGAGTCGCTCTTGAACTTGCGGGCGCTTTGCGTAGACATCAACGAGGCGAGCTAGTTTCGAGAGACCCGTGATGCGTCCACTCTCCCCCGGGATGTATCCGATGTGTGCTTTGCCATGGAATGGAACTAAGTGATGTTCGCATTGCGAAAAGACTTCGATATCTCTCACAACAACTAGCTCGTGATGATTCATATCAAATGTCGTCGTTAACACATCATCTGGTGACATCCAGAGTCCGGCGTAACTCTCCTTGAGTGAGCGAGCCACGCGTGCTGGAGTCTGCGCCAAGCCGTCGCGATCAGGATCTTCACCAATGGCCAGCAACAATTCCCGGACAGCCTTTTGCGCACGGGCCTCGTCAAAGGCGCCCGTTACTTGGCCATCGTGAGGAATCGAGACTGGACCGATGTCACTCATTTGCAGGTGCCTCCGGAGTCGACTCTTCGATAGTGACAACCGGCTTTACAAAATCGATCGCTGGTCGGTCAGAAGGGATGCGCTCGGTAGATCCGGTCCACGCTGGTCTGGCTGCACGCTTGGGAACTGCTGCAAAGATTTCGGCGATCTCATCTTTATCCAGGGTTTCGCGATCTAGCAACGCCACCACGAGTGCATCGAGCGCATCTCGATATTGGGTCAAGATGCCCCATGCTTCTTGATGTGCACGCTCAATGAGTGCGCGTACTTCTTCGTCTACCACTGCGGCTACATCTTCGCTGTAATCACGTTGGTGTCCATAGTCGCGACCCATAAATGGCTCGCCTGCGGAGGTTCCCAACTTGATTGCACCAAGACGTTCGGTCATGCCGTATTGGGTCACCATTGCGCGAGCGAGGGCTGTTGCCTTTTCGATGTCATTTGACGCGCCCGTGGTGGGATCGTGAAAGACCATCTCCTCAGCCGCACGACCACCCAATGCGTATGCCAATTGATCAAGCATTTCGTTGCGGGTAGTGGAGTATCGATCATCCTCGGGTAGGACCATGGTGTAACCAAGCGCGCGTCCACGCGGCAAAATTGTCACCTTATGAACAGGATCCGTATTCGGTAATGCATGAGCCACAAGCGCGTGACCGCCTTCATGATAGGCAGTTACTTTTCTCTCGTGCTCATTCATAAGTCGGGAACGTTTCTGCGGTCCAGCCATCACACGATCTATTGCCTCGTCGAGAGATTCCTTATCGATGAGTTGCTTGCCCGCACGTGCAGTGAGTAGCGCCGCCTCGTTGAGCACGTTTGCAAGATCTGCTCCAGTAAAGCCAGGTGTGCGACGTGCAAGAGTAAGGAGATCGATATTTTCCTCGAGCGGCTTACCCTTCGCATGCACTTCAAGAATCTGTTGACGACCCTTAAGGTCCGGGCGCTCCACCGCAATCTGTCGATCGAAGCGACCTGGGCGCAAAAGTGCTGGATCTAAAATATCTGGGCGGTTGGTGGCTGCGATCAGAATGACGGAACCGTTAGCTTCGAATCCATCCATCTCCACCAGTAGTTGATTGAGTGTTTGTTCGCGCTCATCATGCCCGCCACCCATGCCAGCTCCGCGATGTCTACCGACCGCATCGATTTCATCGACGAAAACAATGGCTGGTGCGTTTGCTTTAGCTTGCGTAAAAAGATCGCGAACACGTGCAGCGCCTACGCCAACAAACATTTCTACGAAGTCAGAGCCAGAGATTGAGTAGAAAGGCACGTTTGCTTCGCCAGCAACGGCGCGAGCAAGCAAGGTCTTTCCGGTTCCGGGCGGACCATATAAGAGAACGCCTTTAGGAATCTTGGCGCCAATCGCCTGAAACTTTGCCGGCTCGGCCAGAAACTCTTTGATCTCTTGAAGTTCTTCCACGGCCTCATCTACGCCAGCAACATCAGCAAAGGTGGTTTTAGGCGTGTCTTTCGCCATCAACTTGGCCTTCGAACGACCAAATTGCATGACGCGACCGCCGCCGCCTTGCATCTGATTCATAAAGAAGAGGAAAACTAGAGCAATAAGAATGATGGGACCAATGGTCATGATAAAAGACATCAAGGCAGAAGTTCTGGGTACCTTCACATCCCACAGTTGCGGAGGTTGATGAGCCTTCAGCAAATCAATGACTTGAGTCTCTTGGCCGACAATGTAACTAGCCTCTACCCGGGTCGCGTCAGAAATTTTCACGCCACTTTTCAAAGTGATCTGAATAAGTTGTTCGCGATCCACCACTACCGCAGACTTCACCTGCTCATCTGCGATCGCTTTCAGAACTACTGAAGTATCAACTTTCTTGAAAGTTGCATTCGCAGATGCAAATTGCCCATAGAGAAAGAAGGCCAAGACGGCGATCAATATCCAAAAAGCAGGAGTTTTATGTAAACGACGCTTCTTCATAACCAACCTTTAGGAGTAAACGTGCGGGGCGAGAGTTCCAATGACGCGCAGGTTGCGGTAGCGCTCTGCATAATCTAAGCCATATCCCACAACGAACTCGTTAGGAATATCAAAGCCCACATACTTCACAGAAACTTCTACCTGCGCGGCGTCAGGCTTGCGAAGCAAGACGAGCACTTCAACACTTGCAGCGCCTCGCGACATTAAGTTGGCAACTAACCAAGAGAGGGTGAGGCCAGAATCGACGATGTCTTCGATGATAAGGACATGGCGGCCAGCGATGTCTTGGTCTAGGTCTTTAAGAATGCGAACTACGCCGCTGGACTTGGTGCCTTTGCCGTAAGAAGAGACCGCCATCCAATCCATGCTGGCGTGGCGTGAAAGCGAGCGCGAGAAATCAGACATCACCATGATCGCGCCCTTAAGTACACCTACCAAAAGAACTTCGCGATCTACATAGTCGCGTTCAACGTCGGCGGCGAGTTCCTTCAATCGAATTTGGATCTGCTCCTCAGTAAAGAGAACTTTCTCCAAGTCGCCTTCAATATCTCGCTGATCCACGGTGCCCTCTCGTTAGTGCTGCGGCTACGGCTTACCCACGCCCAGGGGCGAGAGGATAAGTCTGCCCGACTTCCGGGCGAGCGAAAGACCACCGGGCAGGGAGATCTCCCCCTGGCCATGCCAATCCACCAGAAGTTGATCACCCCTATCGAGGTGTTCATAGGTCAGCAGGCCGCCATCAAGCCCGGCTCCGAGCAGGGCAAGGCGAAGAACTCGGGTTCGAACCGCCTTGGGCTGGGCAGAAAGCCGAGCCACTTCCAGGTCGGGGTTCTGCGCAAAGTGCTCGCCCGCGAGGGCGTCTAAGGCGGCCAAATCGTCCTGGATGAGGAGAGCGGTGCGCGCTAGTGCCTGCGGAACTCCACCCCCGAGCGCCTCGTCTAGCGCCGGAATGAGCTGGGTACGAATCTTCACCCGCAGAAAGTGCGTATCTACATTCATCGGATCATCAAAGATGTGGCCAAGAGATTCCGCTACGGATCGCAGGCAGGTTCGGCGGATGCCCAGCGCTGGGCGTCGATAGATCCCACTCACCCCAGACATACCGGCAATAGATCGCGGGCCAGATCCGCGAGCCAGCCCCAACAGGACGCTCTCTGCCTGATCGTCAAGTGAGTGGGCTAGATATACGGCCACTGCACCCACGCTTTTCGCATGAGCTGCGAGCGCGCCATATCGTGCATCTCGTGCGGCCGCTTCTAACCCGCCCTGAGTGCCCACAACTACGTTGATAATTTCAGTGGGGATATTAAGTGTTGAAAGAAAAGTAGCGCAGGCACTTGCCACCTCTGCGGAGTTTTCTTGTAAACCGTGATCGATGGTGATCGCCGAGAGTGCAAGCGCCATTTTTGGCGCTTCTAACGAGAGCGCATACGCGAGCGCAATGGAATC
>CAEZZQ010000024.1_pt1 | contig 16337 bp, 16 predicted proteins | sample 7266711 | NCBI WGS metagenome assembly CAEZZQ01 (sample SAMEA6813964, study PRJEB35770) | freshwater metagenome | biome: Freshwater; feature: Freshwater reservoir; material: water | place: Czech Republic | collected 2016-08-15 | depth 30m m
CTGCGCGACGCCGCATTTCTAGTTGAGGACGGCAAGGTTGCCTGGATCGGATCGTCGAAGGGTGCGCCGAGCGCCGATCAAGTGATTGAGGCCTCTGGCAAGAGTGTCATTCCCGGCTTTGTTGATAGTCATACGCACGCCGTCTTCGGCGGCGACCGTGTCAGAGATTTTGTCGGACGGATGACTGGTGAAAAATATGCCGCTGGTGGCATTAAGACCACAGTTGCTGCCACGCGCGAGGCTGGCGTGGATCAATTGCGCGAGCACACCGCTGGAATCGTAGGTGAACTTCGGGCTGGCGGTATTACTACCTTTGAAATCAAGAGCGGTTATGGCCTTGATGTGCAAAGCGAAGCCAAGATCCTTGATGTAGCCAACGAATTTACTCAGGAAGTGACTTTCCTAGGTGCCCACGTAGTTCCTGCAGAGTTTGCGTCCGAACGCGAGCATTACATTTCACTTGTGATGGGTGAGATGCTCGATATCTGCGCACCTAAAGCTAAGTGGATCGATGTTTTCTGCGATACCGGAGCCTTTACTCCCGAAGAGTCATGTCGCATCTTGGATGCGGGGATGGCTCGTGGTTTGCTTCCCAGGCTTCACGGAAATCAATTGGGACATACCGGGGGAGTGCAATTGGCGGTCGAAATAGATGCAGCGAGCGTGGACCATTGCACCTATCTTTCAGATGGGGAGATTGGCTCCCTCGCGGCTTCGAATACGGTGGCCACACTTCTGCCGGGCGCGGAGTTTTCCACTCGTTCGCCGTATCCCGATGCTCGTCGACTTTACGCAGCGGGAGTCAAAGTTGCACTTGCCACCGATTGCAATCCGGGAACTTCGTTTATTACTTCAATGCCTTGGGTGATTGCCACGGCAGTGCGTGAAATGTATTTCACGCCAGCACAAGCGTTGCATGCGGCGACTTTTGGTGGCTCACAAGCGCTTCGCCGCAGGGATATCGGGCACTTGGGTGTCGGAGCGAGAGCAGACTTTGTCATTCTCGATGCCCCGAGTCATGAGTATTTTGCGTATCGGCCCGGTAGTAATTTAATCAGTCGAGTGATTGCTGCCGTTTAGCGTAATAGCGTCCAAGGAAATCTTTCTTAAAGTCCTCGTACTCACCTGATTGCATTGTTGCCCTGATTTGATCCACTAATTGCACGGTAAAGAATTCGTTATGAATAGTTGCAAGCGTGGAAGCGACCATCTCTTTCGCTTTGAAAAGATGGTTGAGGTAGGCCCTCGTATAGTTCTGGCAGGTGTAGCAGCCGCATTTTGCATCGATCGGCGTGAAGTCCGTCTTGTAGGCAGCGTTGGAGACATTGAAACGACCATCAGCACCGTATACCGCGCTGGTGCGAGCAACCCGTGATGGCGCTACACAGTCAAATGTATCCACGCCACTCTCTACGGCCACGAAGAAGTCGTCGGGTTCACCGATACCAAGTAAGTGGCGCGGCTTGTTGGGAGTGAGTTCTTCATTGACCCAGCCCACGATGGTGCCAAGCTCATGTTTATCAAGCGCCCCACCCACACCGAAACCATCGAAATCTAACTCGTTGAGCTCCCTGGCAGCCTTGCGGCGTAAATCTTCGTACTGGGCGCCCTGGATAACCCCAAAGAGCGCTTGATAGGGCTTGTCGGCGCGCTCAGAAGTGAGTCGTTGGTGCTCGGCGATACATCGATGTGCCCATGCGTAAGTGCGATCTACTGCTAGTTCTTGATACTGACGAGTGTTCATCAAGGTAGTGCATTCATCAAAGCCAAAGATGATGTCGGCGCCCAATTTATGTTGTACCTGCATGGATACCTCAGGGGTGAATCGGTGGAGTGAGCCATCTAAGTGTGATTTGAAGGTGACGCCATCATCGTCGACGTGGGCGAGGCGTTCTTTATTTTCCGCAATCACATCATCGCGATGGACCATCGAAGTATCCATGGCGAGTACTTTCTTAAATCCCACGCCAAGTGAGAGCACTTGGAACCCGCCGCTGTCTGTGAAAGTGGGGCCAGGCCAATTCATAAAGGCGCCAAGCCCGCCGGCGGCATCGACCACATCGGGACCGGGTTGTAAGTAAAGGTGGTAGGCGTTCGCCAGTAAAGCTTGCGAGCCAAGATCCTTCATCGTTTCCGGAAGTACCGCCTTTACAGTGGCCTTGGTACCAACCGGAATAAATGCAGGAGTGGCAATCTCGCCATGAGGAGTCTTGATGACCCCGGTTCTCGCCAGGCCTTCGCCTTGATGCGTGATGGTAAAACCAAATGCTTCTCGGTTGTTCTCACTCATCCGGGGAAATCCCATTTCTTTCGAAGCTCTGACCACTCTGTGTCGAGCACGGCGAAGATAAGAGTATCGACCCATTCTCCTTTGATGAATTCTTCGCTGATGAAGTGTGCTTCCTGTCTAAATCCAAGCCGCTCCAGCACCTTGATGGAAGCAGTATTTCGTGGATCAGTGCGCGCTATAACGCGATGAAAACCAACGAGATCAATTCCGTGAGAAATGATGGTAGCGATGGCTTCAGTGGCATATCCCGCTCCGCTGAACTCTGGATTAAAGACATAGCCAATCTCGCCACCCTCATTTACGCCGCTGGTGAACTCGATACTCACCTGACCGATCACTCTTCCAGTGCTCTTGAGTGTGACTGCCAAGTTGAGGTAGTCGCCCTCCACTTCTAGCCGGGTGGCAGTCATGATTTTGGTGATGGAAGCACGTACTTGATCACGATCTCTGGGAAACCAGGGAATGTAGCGGACGACATCTGGATTGGAGTGGTACTGGAACATGGCCTCTTCGTCTGCTAATTCCATGGGGCGCAATCGCAGCCGAGCACTCTCCAGGAACATAGGTGAATAGTAGAGGGATAGATTAGGAGGGTGATCATTAAGGCGAGCCTGCTCGCACTTACGGTGGGTTTAGCCGCGCCTATCGTGCCTGCGGCGCCAGAAGCAGTGCCTGCCTCGACTAGACAAGTCATCACGATCACTGCTGATGGGTCAGGAAAAGCTGTGGGTCAACGGTATGAATTGCGGAGTTCAAAATGGGTCAAAGTGGGAACTACTTTCACTGCGCGAACTTCCACCAGGGGTTTAGTAAATATTGCAGATCGAGTGCGAAACACCGGCACCACTCCGCTAGGAAGTTTTGCCATCGGTGGCGCTTTCGGTTTCGAGAAGAAGCCAATTACCGCCCTTGACTATCGCCGCGCCACTAGCGCTTCTTGGTGGGTAGCAGATCCGGCCTCTCCCTTAGATGACACGTGGCAGGAGTGCAGAAAGAATTGCACCTGGGAAGCGTCTGAAGGGGAGCGCCTTATGGATCACCGAGATTCCTATTCGTTGGCAATCCACGTAAAGACCGATGATCCAGCCCATGCTGCGGCAATTTTTATTCACCTGGATACTGGCAAACCACTTTCGGGGTGCGTGGCAATATCGCGGCAGACTATGGCGCAACTTCTGAAGTGGCTCAACCCAAAAGTTACCCCCCTTATTCAAATTGTTCGATCAGCAAGGGCTGCCTAAGAATGCAGAAACGGGATCTAGCCAAAGCTAAATCCCGTTTCTGAAAAGATATTAGGCTTGAAGTGCGGCCTGAATTTCAAGAGTCAAGGTTACTTCTTCGCCGACCAGGACGCCGCCGGTCTCAAGTGGAGCATTCCACTCAACGCCAAAATCCTTGCGGTTAATAACGGTAGAAGCTGAGAAGCCTGCTTTTGTGTTGCCCCATGGATCGGTGCTGGTGCCAGCAACTTCAAGATCGAGTACTACCGGCTTGGTAACGCCCTTAATAGTGAGGTTGCCATCGACGAGGTACCCACCTTTACCACCAGTGCGTACTGCGGTGGATGCAAAAGTCCAAGTGGGGTGTGTTTCGATATCAAAGAATTCGTTGGTACGAAGGTGGTTATCGCGGTTCTCGTCGCGAGTATCAATACTTGCCGCATCAATCTCTGCGGTAACGCTGGATTTCGTGTTGTCTTCAGCGATGGTGAGGGTTCCGGAGAACTTGGTGAAATGTCCACGCACTTTGCTCACCATGAGGTGGCGTACGGAGAAAGAGATTTCGGAGTGGCTGGGATCGATTGCCCAGGTACCGGCCGCAATGGTGTTGCTCATAGATATTCCTCATCTGTTCTGGTGGTATAGATTGTTGAATGTTCAACTAAAGTAGCGTAAAGTAGTTGAACATTCAACTTTCGAGAGTCTGAGGGGGTTCACATGGCCAAGACGAGCACCCCGGCTCCGCCAAAATGGCTCACACCTCTGGAGATGGAAGCCTGGCGCGCTTACATCCTCACCAGCCGCCGCCTTATGGAGGTTCTTGAGCAAGCGCTCGATAACCACGACCTCTCGATGGCCGATTACGAAGTGCTCGCTCAGCTCTCTGATGCCCCTGGGCGGAGGATGAGAATGAGTGAGCTCGCTGAGGCTGCGTTGCTCTCGCGCTCGCGGCTTTCACACCGCATGAAAGTGATGGAGCAAGCAGGGCTCATTCGCAAGGAAGAGTGCCCCGACGACCGACGCGGCGCATTTGCTGTGATGACGGAGAAAGGTTTGGGAGCCATCGTAGCTGCTGCCCCCGACCACGTCGCGAGCGTTCGCCGGGTATTTTCCGACGTGCTTACCCCAGCTGATCAGCAAGTGATCGCCCACTCCTTTACTACCATTCAGAATTTACTGAAGAGCGACACCTGTAATAGTTGAGCAGCCAGGCTAGGGGGCTGCCAAGGTCAGAATCTCGGCGCCATCTGAATTCACCAAGAGAGTGTGTTCAAATTGCGCGCTCCATTTGCGGTCTTTTGTGACGACAGTCCAACCGTCCTGCCAGATCTCATAGTCGATACTTCCAAGAGTGAGCATCGGTTCGATCGTGAAAGTCATGCCCTCTTCGATGATTGTGTCGTGGTAGGAGGAGTCAAAGTGCGGCACGATAAGCCCGCTGTGGAAGGCCGTGTTGATGCCATGTCCGGTGAAGTCTTTCACCACTCCGTATCCGAACCGCCCTGCATAGGCTTCAATCACCCTGCCGATGACATTGATTTCTCGCCCAGGCTTCACCGCCGCGATAGCTCGGTTGAGCGCTTCTCGTGTGCGATCGATCAGCAGAGCGGCTTCTTCACTGATATCCCCGACTGGGTAAGTGGCGTCAGTATCACCGTGGACCCCATGGATGTAAGCCGTGATATCGATATTGATGATGTCGCCATCTTCAAGGCGAGTGGAGTCAGGTATCCCGTGGCAGATGACTTCATTGAGAGAAGTGCAGAGGGACTTGGGGTAGCCGCGATATCCAAGAGTGGACGGATAGGCGCCGTGGTCGAGTAGGTACTCGTGACCGATGCGATCGATCTCGTCGGTGGTGACTCCGGGGGCAATTGCTTTCGCCGCCTCGTTCATCGCTTCGGCAGCGATGCGACCCGCAATGCGCATCTTCTCCACAATCTCTTGGCTCGGGATGTGGCCATCTTTATGGAGAGTGGGGCCCTTCTTCCCTACGTACTCCGGGGCATTGATGCCAGCTGGCACGATGCGCCGCGGGGAGAGAATTCCAGGAGTAAGTGCATTTCTCATGTGCCCATACAAGCAGAAAACCCCGCCACTTTCGTGGCGGGGTTTTCTGATAAGGATTTACTTAGCGGCCTTCTTGGCTGGACGCTTCTTTGCTACGCGCTTCTTAGCAGCACGCTTCTTAGCTGGAGCAGCCTTCTTGGCAGCAGCCTTCTTCGCTGGGCGCTTCTTGGCTACGCGCTTCTTAGCAGCAGCCTTCTTCGCTGGGCGCTTCTTGGCTACGCGCTTCTTTGCTACGCGCTTCTTGGCGGCAGCCTTCTTGGCTGGACGCTTCTTTGCTACGCGCTTCTTGGCAGCCTTCTTAGCTGGTGCCTTTTTAGCGGCGCGCTTCTTTGCTGTGCGCTTTTTGGCCGGTGCCTTCTTCGCTGCAGCCTTCTTGGCTGGGCGCTTCTTGGCTACGGTCTTACGCGTGGTGCTAGCAGCCACGTGCATCTCCTGTCTGAGGGGTCCGATCCGTCATCGGACTCTTTGCAAGCAAAGTGTGACACTTAATTCACTCGATAGCCAACACATAGACATTATTTGTTCGTGTCGTGTCGCGATTTTTTTTCATTTATCTGGAGAATGTCGCCATCGACGGTGGCGTATTTCTTATTCTATTTCTGGAGTGAGCGCCCGTTTTTTCCGTTCTGCAAGAGCGAACTCATTGGTGCGATCATCGTACTTTCGGAAGGTAGGAAGAGCTGCGCCGAGTGCCGCAACAGCTCCGATACAGAGAATTCCACCGCCCACAATGGATGTTCGAAGCCCGCTAAATTGCGCCATCACGCCAGCCCTCGCCTGGCCGCCTAACGGTCCGAGTGAGTATGAGAGGAGTTCAATTCCGGCCAATCTCCCGCGTAATTCAACGGGAATTGTCTGATTCCACACCGTTGTTCTAAAGATGCCACTGATTTGATCGGCTCCGCCGGCAAGGATTAATCCAAAGAAAACCAACGGCAGAAACGAAGTAGCACCTGCAAGTGAAATGCCCGCGCCCCAAAAAATTGCTGCGATGAGAATTGCCCATCCATGCCGGTGAATCTTCTTGGTCCACCCACTTGTGAAGGTGGCCAGGACGGAACCGAACATCATCGAGGAGTAGAGCAAACCTAGGGCCCATGGGGCTTGGAGCTCGTCGGCAAAAAAAGGAAAGAGGGCCATCGGCATGGCGAAGAACATGGCCGCCAAATCCACCGCATAAGTCCCCATGAGGTCTTTTCGACTCATTGCATAGCGCACCCCCTCCATAAGTGAAGAGAGACTTGGGGCCGGTGAATCATGTTCAGCTGGCGACGGAGCGAGTCGGATCAGCAGGAGAATGCTCACCGCATAAGTGACCACGTCGAAAATGTATCCGGCGTTAGCGCCTTTCCATGTGATGAGAATTCCGCCAATAACGGGACCTAAGACAGCACCAAATTGCCAACGCACACTTCGAAGGGCGCTAGCCGCCATCATCTGATCGTGCGGCAATATCCGCGGGATCATGGCATCAAGACTGGGACGCGCAAGGCCATCTACTGCTGCAAAGATGCCGGCAACCACGTAAAGCACCCAGAGCTTTGGATGGGGCAGGAGTGAATTGATCAACAAGATAGTGGTCAATACGAGACTGGCTACCTCCATAAGGACAATCATTTTCTTGCGATCAATGGCATCGGCCAAGGTGCCACCGTAGAGACCGAAAATAACCAGGGGCACAATTTCGATGGCACCAAGAAGGCCAACGGCGACATAAGAGCCGGTGATCTCCTTTACCTGAAAGGGAAGCACTACATAGGTGACCATTGATCCGAGGAAAGTGATGAGCCCAGAAACCATGATTATCCGGAAATCTCGAGAAGTTCGAAGAGGTGTCAGATCGATCGCAAGTGACTTAAGGCGTGTGAGCATCTAGTAAGGATACTTACTCGAAAGTTTGGTCTGCTCCTGGGAATTCTCCGGTGGCAACATCCTTGGCCCACGCGGTGACGGCTTCGCCCATAAGTGAGCGGAGTTCCAGGTATCTCTTGGCAAGTTTCGGGCTCTTTGCCGTTAACCCGAGGAGGTCTTGCCAGACCAAAACTTGGGCATCACAACTCTTGCCGGCACCAATTCCGATGGTGGGAATGCTGATGGATGAGGTAATTCGCGTCGCGAGATCGCTGGGCACTAATTCAAGAACTACGGCGAAAGCCCCTGCGCTCTCGATAGCTTTTGCATCGCGAATAATCTCTTCGCCTTTGCCGCCACGTCCTTGGACGCGATACCCACCGAGTGTATGGACTGATTGTGGAGTTAATCCAAGATGGCCAATGACTGGGATGCCGTGGGTGACTAACATTTCAATCTGCGGAAGTACCCGAGTACCACCCTCAAGTTTTACAGCATGTGCGCCGGCTTCCTTAAAGAAGCGAGTGGCCGTCTCCAATGCTTGGGTGGGGGAGCTTTCATAAGATCCGAAAGGAAGATCTGCGATGACCATGGCCCGCGAGGTTGCCCGAACTACCGCGCGAGTCAGCGGAATTAATTCATCGACGGTGACACCGATGGTGTTTTGATAGCCAAGAACTGTGTTTGCCGCGCTGTCTCCCACAAGGAGTGCTGGTATGCCCGCTTCCTCAAATATCTCTGCAGTCATTTGGTCATATGAAGTGAGCATCGCCCACTTCTCGCCGCGTTCTTTGGCCGCCGCAATATCAAGCACGGTGACGCGCCTATGTGAAATGCCAGCATAAAGAGATGTGTTCATCTTGATTCCTCCGCCTCAAGGCCACTGGGGGTCCCTGGGTAGCGCCAATTCTAACAGCCACCCCGGATCTCGGGTAGGGACTGGGTAGGCGGGTGAATGGGAGATATGTAGGCTCTATATATGTCCACTCGCGCGCACCTTCGCCTGGCGTTGGCTCAAGTGAACCCGAAGGTGGGCGATCTTGCGGGAAATGCGGATCTGGTGGTGGCGTACACAGTGCAAGCCGCCGATCAGGGAAGCGACCTTGTGGTCTTTCCGGAGATGATGCTGACTGGCTATCCGATTGAAGACTTGGCCCTGCGCCCTTCGTTTCAAAGCGCTGTGCTGGAGCAGTTATCGATCTTGGCAGATGACATCAAGCATGCGGGTTGCGGACACTTGCCAGTAATCGTCGGATTCCTCGACCAGCAGAATCTGAAGTCCGAAACACTTGGAGTCCCCGCAGGCAATCCGCAGAATGCGTTGGCACTCATTCATGAAGGCTCAGTGGTCGCTACCTATGCGAAGCACCATCTGCCCAACTATGGGGTCTTTGATGAATTCCGATATTTCGTTCCGGGCGAAGAATCTTTAGTTTTTCGCCACAAAGGAATAGATATCGGAGTTGCGATCTGCGAAGACCTTTGGCAAGAAGGTGGTCCGGTTGCCCAAATTAAGCAACGCAATGCCGGGCTCCTGGTGGTCATCAACGGAAGTCCTTACGAGCAAGAAAAAGATGATGCCAGGCTTGCGCTCTGTTCGCGCCGTGCTCGAGAGGCGGGATGCGCGCTTGCATATGTAAACATGACGGGCGGACAAGACGAATTGGTCTTTGATGGTGACAGCATGATCGTTGATAGTGCAGGTGTGTTGGTGGCGCGTGCTCCACAATTCGAAGATGGTTTGATGGTGACCGACCTAGAATTACCAGTACGAAGTGCTGTCGCAGTAGATCTTGTGATAAACGATGAAACTCGAACCATTGAACAGCCTTTACCTTCCGGGATAGCCACACGCCTAGACATGCATGGAGAAGTGTGGAGCGCACTCGTAGTGGGCTTGCGTGATTATGTAGAGAAGAATAATTTTAAGTCTGTAATTCTTGGACTCTCCGGTGGAATTGATTCAGCGCTAGTGGCAGCCATCGCAGTAGATGCGCTGGGAGCAGATCGAGTCTTTGGAGTTTCGCTACCAAGCAAATATTCCTCGGATCATTCCAAGAGCGATGCGTATGCGCTCGCAGAGAATTTAGGTATCAACATTCGTACGGTAGAAATTGAACCGCTGGTAGCTGCCTTTGTGGGTGAACTCAAGCTCACTGGATTGGCCGAGGAGAATGTACAGGCCCGCGTGCGCGGAACTTCGTTGATGGCTCTTTCAAACTCTGAAGGCCACCTAGTGCTGGCAACTGGAAATAAGAGCGAGTTGGCAGTCGGATACTCGACTATCTACGGAGATGCAGTGGGCGGCTTTGCACCGATAAAGGATCTGCCTAAGACGCTCGTGTGGGAGCTGGCGAAGTGGCGCAATGTGGTGGCCCTTGCTGCCGGCGAGATTGCGCCCATTCCAGAGAGTTCTATTTCGAAGGAACCGAGTGCGGAATTGCGACCCGACCAACGTGATTCAGATTCCCTTCCTGAGTACCCCATCCTTGACCGAATCCTGGATGCCTACGTACAAGGCGACCTCGGTGCCGGGTGGATTGCCCGAGAAGGCTTTGATCCGGCCCTCATTGAGAAGATCTTACGAATGGTTGATGCGGCCGAATATAAGCGTCGGCAGTACCCACCAGGGACCAAAGTGAGCGTGCGAGCCTTCGGAAGGGATCGAAGATTGCCAATTACCAGCGTTTGGCGGGAGATTGTTACTCGGCTGTAACGCAAGGGGGGCAGACTGGTCCCATGGAAAAACAAGAGGAATTCGTTCTGCGCACCCTTGAGGAGCGCGATATCCGTTTCGTCCGTCTCTGGTTCACCGACGTACTTGGCTTTCTCAAGTCCGTTGCGGTGGCTCCTGCCGAGTTGGAGAGCGCCTTTGCTGAAGGCATCGGCTTTGATGGTTCGGCGATCGAAGGTTTCGCGCGAGTTTATGAATCCGACATGCTGGCAAAACCAGACCCCTCTACTTTTTCGATTTTGCCTTGGCGCGCAGAAGCACCAGGTACTGCGCGCATGTTCTGCGACATCATGCTTCCCGATGGGAACCCTTCATACGCAGATCCACGTTATGTGTTGAAGCGCACTCTTGCACGCGCTGCTGAAATGGGATTCACCTTCTATACACATCCCGAGATTGAATTCTTCCTCTTTGAAGAAAAGCCCAAGCGCGGGGAAGCTCCAGTACCCGTTGATTCAGGTGGGTACTTTGACCACACGCCAAATGTGGTGGGCCATGATTTCCGTCGCCAAGCGATCACCATGCTTGAAGCGATGGGAATTAGCGTGGAATTTAGCCATCATGAAGGAGCCCCTGGTCAGCAAGAGATTGATCTTCGCTACGCCGATGCACTTTCAACGGCTGACAACATCATGACATTTCGTTTGGTAGTAAAAGAGGTTGCGCTGGAGCAAGGCGTATTTGCCTCATTCATGCCAAAGCCTTTTACCGATCATCCAGGCTCCGGAATGCACGTTCACCTTTCACTCTTTGAAGGAGATCGCAATGCATTCCACGAAGCCGGTGCGCCCTACCAACTCTCGCGAGTAGGTCGTTCGTTTATCGCAGGGCTCTTACGTCACGCACCTGAAATTACCGCGATCACAAATCAGTGGGTGAACTCATACAAGCGCCTACATGGCGGGGGTGAAGCTCCTGCCTTTATTTCGTGGGGGCATAACAACCGGAGCGCTTTAGTGCGCGTCCCTATGTATAAGCCAGGTAAGGGAAATTCCACTCGTATCGAACTTCGTTCACCAGATTCAGCTTGTAATCCATACCTCTCGTTTGCAGTGATCCTGGCTGCTGGACTCAAGGGAATCGAAATGGAGTACGAACTTCCGGAAGGCGCCGAAGATGACGTGTGGTCATTAACTCCAGCTGAGCGGCGTGCGCTAGGTATTGCACCGCTACCCACCGACTTGGCGGAAGCAATTGCTGCCATGGAGAAGAGTGAACTCGTTGCCGAAACTTTGGGTGAGCACGTCTTTGACCATTTCTTACGCAACAAGCGTGCAGAGTGGGCCGAGTACCGTCGCCAGGTGACTGCTTTCGAGCTCGACCGTTACCTCCCGGTGTTGTAATACATGGCCAAACTCTTTGTAGTCATCAATGAGCCAGACACGACGGCGGCGTTTTTTGGTGAGTGGATCGCAGATGAGGGCGTAGAGCTTGTTGAATGTCATGCATATCGAGGTGATGCCATTCCGAATACTCTCGATGGTGTTGCCGATGGGCTCTTAGTTCTCGGTGGCAGTATGAATTGTGAAGATGATATTTCCGCACCTTGGCTCCCTGCAGTGCGTGCGCTGCTCCGTCGAGAAGCCATCAGTTTTCGCCCCACACTAGGTATTTGCCTAGGCGGTCAATTGCTCTCGGTAGCTCTCGGCGGAAAAGTGGAGCGGAGCAATCACGGGGAACAAGTGGGCACTTATGATCTCGCTCCCGTTGTTGATCTTTCTGATGACCCGATCTTTCACAGCATCACCGGAGCGGTTCGTGCCGCCCAGTGGCACGTTGATGAAATTATCGAATTGCCTGCGGGCGCGAAACTCCTCATGAGCGACTCAGACTTCCCGCATCAGGCCTACCGTGTAGGGGAGCGCACCTGGGGGATGCAATTCCATCCGGAAATTGGGGGCGAGCTCATGGCCGCGTGGTCCACGCCTTCCTCGATGAAGGGGCTCGCTCGCACTCCCGCTGAGGTGATTGCCGAAACCGAGGCGGCTGAAGGGCAATTGCTGGCGACATGGGAGCCGGTAGCCCGATCATTTGCCCGCCTGCTAATCTGAACCCACTATGTGGCGCTCGCTTCTCCTTAGCTGCCGCGACGGGGTCCTCTAAGGTCGGTCCCCTCGTCGCGGGTTTTGGCGTTCTCCGGCCCCCACTAGCGAGCAAAGGACCCAAGACATGACAAAGAAATTTTCTGCCGTACAGCGCCCCTCGAAGATGCCGGTTCATCGGTACGCACCTTTCAATGCTCTAAACCTCTCCGATCGCACCTGGCCAACAAAGACAATTACCGTCGCCCCGCAATGGTGCAGCGTCGATTTGCGCGATGGAAACCAAGCGTTGATTGATCCGATGAACCCAGCCCGCAAACTCGCCATGTTCGAGTTGTTAGTAAAGATGGGTTACAAGGAGATTGAGGTGGGCTTCCCCAGTGCGAGCCAAACCGATTTTGATTTCGTCCGCGAACTTATTGAAAAAGATCTCATTCCCGATGATGTCGTGATTCAAGTGCTTACCCAGGCCCGCGAGCACCTCATCGAGCGCACCTACGAATCTATCAAGGGTGCCAAGCAAGCGATCGTTCATCTTTACAACTCCACGTCAACGCTTCAACGTCGCGTAGTTTTTGGTTTGGATAAAGAGGGCATTACGGCGATTGCTGTTGAAGGTGCCAAGCTCTGTCAGAAACTTGTGGAGACAGTCCCCGGCACCGATATCTTTTTTGAGTACTCACCGGAGTCCTACACCGGCACAGAACTTGAGTACGCAGCCGAGGTCTGCAATGCGGTGATGGATGTGTGGCAACCATCACCGGATTGGAAGACCATTATTAATCTTCCGGCGACAATCGAAATGGCGTCACCTAACGTTTATGCAGATTCCATTGAATGGATGCACCGCAATCTTGCCTATCGCGATTCAGTAGTACTGAGCCTCCATCCGCATAACGATAGGGGCACTGCGGTGGCGGCTGCTGAACTCGGTTACCTAGCTGGTGCTGATCGCATTGAAGGAACTCTCTTTGGTAATGGGGAGCGCACTGGAAACGTATGTTTGGTGACACTTGGATTGAACCTTTTCAGCCAAGGCGTTGATCCCATGATTGATTTCTCCCAGATCGATGAAATTCGCCGCACGGTTGAGTACGCAAACCAACTTCGCGTTCCGGAGCGCCATCCCTATGGCGGGGACTTGGTGTACACCGCTTTCTCGGGATCTCATCAAGATGCTATTAAGAAGGGCTTCGAGCATATGGAGCGCGATGCATCGGCTGTCGCCAAGACCGTTGATGACATTCTCTGGGCTGTTCCGTATTTGCCGATTGATCCGCGTGATGTAGGACGTACTTACGAGGCAGTGATCCGGGTGAACTCTCAATCCGGTAAGGGCGGTGTCTCCTACATTATGAAGAGCGACCATAGCCTTGACTTGCCACGCCGCCTGCAAATCGAATTTAGCCAAGTAGTTCAGTCAAAGACCGACACAGAAGGCGGCGAAGTGACGCCAGAGGCTATGTGGCACATCTTCGAAGATGAGTATTTGCCAAGCGAACGCGCTTCTTGGGGTCGCTTCTCGCTTCGCAGCATGTCGCAATCTTCAAATGTTGAGGGCGTTAACGAACTTGAAGTCGCGATGCTTGATTACGGCACGGAAGTTGTTCTCAAGGGTTCCGGCAACGGACCCATTGCGGCGTTCTGCGCCGCTATGGCCGCACATGGTGTAGATGTGCGGGTTCTTGATTACGCCGAGCACGCGATGTCTGCCGGTGGCGATGCACGCGCAGCTGCATATCTTGAGTGTGCTGTGGAGGGCAAAGTGCTCTGGGGAGTGGGAATTGACCCGAATATCTTGACTGCCTCGTTGAAAGCGGTCGTGTCTGCGGTTAACCGAGCCATTCGCTAGGCAGAGTAGGCGCATGGGTCTTTATCGTGACGAAGCGGTTGTGCTGCGCACCCATAAATTAGGTGAGGCGGATCGCATCGTCACGCTGTTAACGCGAGAGCACGGCCAAGTACGAGCAGTTGCTAAAGGTGTGCGTCGCACCATGAGCAAATTTGGCGCACGTCTTGAGCCGGCGATGCATGTGGATTTACAACTCCACACAGGACGTTCGCTTGACATCATCACGCAAGCAGAGACCCTCCACTCATACGGGGACGTACTTTCTGGTGATTATTCAAAGTGGACTATGGCAAATGCCGTACTGGAAACTGCCGAAAGATTCACTGCGCTAGTTGAAGAGCCAGCGCTCCAGCAATTTCTCTTGGTTGTGGGTGCACTTCGCACTCTCGCCGAGTCCACCTATGACCCTGCCTTGGTGCTCGACGCATTTCTTATCCGTTCACTTGCCGTCGGTGGCTATGCGCCCTCATTCGATGCCTGCTCCCGTTGCGGAGCTGAAGGGCCACATAAATGGTTTTCTTTAGCTGGTGGTGGCTCGGTATGTGGCGAATGTCGACCGCCAGCAACTGCTACTCCCGCATCGGAGACGCTCACGCTCCTGGGGAATTTAATGGAAGGTGATTGGGAGTCTGCCATTGCGAGTGAAGCGCGCCATCAACGCGAGGCACACGGCATTGTCGCGGCCTATCTCTCTTGGCATCTTGAGCATGGTTTGCGTAGCCTTCCGCTTGTGGAACGCACATGAGCAAGCCGAAGACACCAGCGCCACATCCCTCGGGTGCGAAAGCGCCAAAGCTCCCAAAGGGCTCTATCCCTAAACATGTTGCCGTCGTGATGGATGGCAATGGCCGATGGGCCAAGGCGCAAGGGCTACCGCGTACCGCCGGACATGAAGCGGGTGAGGCTTCGCTCTTTGACATGGTTAATGGCGCCATCGAAATTGGCGTCACACATTTGAGTGCTTATGCGTTCTCTACAGAGAATTGGAAACGTTCGCGAGAAGAAGTTACCTTCTTGATGAATTTCAATAGAGAGGTCATCCGCCGCCGCCGGGATGAAATGCATGAATTAGGCGTGCGAGTGCGATGGGCTGGCCGTGAGCCGCGCCTTTGGAAGTCGGTCATTCGCGAACTGGAAGAAGCCGAAGAACTCACCAAGAAGAATTCAACTCTCACTCTCACGATGTGTGTGAATTACGGTGGACGTGCCGAAATTGCTGATGCTGCTGCAGCTTTGGCATTGGACGTCAAGCGACGGAAAGTAGATCCAGATCGAATTACTGAAAAGCTCTTTGCTACTTACTTGGATGAGCCGGATCTACCTGATGTTGATCTCTTCTTACGTTCCTCCGGAGAGCAGCGGACAAGTAACTTCTTACTCTGGCAATCGGCATACGCAGAGATGGTCTTCTTGGATACCCTCTGGCCTGATGCAGATCGTCGCACGCTCTGGCAGGCAATAGAGATTTATGCCGAACGCCAAAGAAGGTTTGGGAAGGCTTAATCCACATCTGCCTTTCTTGGGGTAGACGAAACGACGCAGAGCGATCATGTTGGGCGCATGCTTCTTTCCCGCCTACGTGATGACCGAGGTAGCGCCACCCTCGAATTCATTGTCTTTGCTATCCCGCTCATTACTCCACTTGTGGCAGGTGCCGTTGCGCTCATGTGCATCCATGAAGGAGAGATGCGCGCTGACTTCGCAGTGCGCGAGGCGATTCACGTACTCAAAGCGGCGTCTGATTCGCCGACGGGATTACTTCAAGGAACCTACATTGCTAAGGATGCCATCAAGGATCTTGGGGATGGCGTCACCTTCAATTTTGATTGCTCGGCGAATCCTTGTCTCACACCGGGTGCGCGCGTCACTGCTCGCGTTGCTGGGCGCATCGATGGCGGATTATTTGCGCGTCGAATCAATGTGACCCATAGCGAATTAGTTGACCTTTTTGAGGAGGTGAAGTGAGGAGGTCGATCGTTCGCGACGAACGCGGCTCCCTACTACCGCTCATACTTGGCTACCTCGCGCTACTCACCGCTGCGCTTACAGTGGCAGTTTCTATTGGCCAAGTGTCCACCGCAAATGCGCTGCTCAATAACATGGCTGAAGAGATTGCGCTCACATGCGCTTCAAGCGTTGATCAAAGAACTTATTACGCAAGTGGCTTGGTTGCTATTGATCCGGAGAGCGCACGAGCGGTGGCACTGGGCCAGCTCGCTCTCGAACATTCCAACTTTCTCGAGGGCATCTTGCTTGAGAGCGTGGTTGCCAGGGGGTC